>ERZ802830.56-NODE-56-length-92792-cov-18.0477_pt1 | contig 92792 bp, 99 predicted proteins | sample MGYA00345654_ERZ802830 | MGnify/ENA primary metagenome ERZ802830 (study PRJEB30503, sample SAMEA104212375) | marine metagenome | biome: Westerlies Biome; feature: [SRF] surface water layer (ENVO:00010504) within the epipelagic zone...; material: water (ENVO:00002006)...
CGAATTTACTTGAATAAAAGGATTATCGGCGCCTCAGCTTCGGAGAGCTACTTTCCTGCGGATTGACGAGATTTCGTCATCAGACGCACATCAAAAGATAAGAGCGGTTATTTGTGCTTGAAGTGTGTGACGGCATCGAAAATCAGTTTGCCTACGATTCCAACGAGTATTGCGATGGTGGCATTTCCGATCGTCACATATTCCAGTAGAGCCCCAACGCTATCGCTGTTTCGCTGTTCGGGCGAAAACGCATAGTAAGCGAACATACCCAGTCCCATTGTTAGGAACAGCGTCCTGCGAATCACCTGACATGTTGGACACGGTGGTTTAGGCCTTTGCGTTTGCATCCGGTTAAACATAAAGCGGGGTCTTTTCCTTATTTGAGGCTAGCGCATAAATCAGTTGATGGTTGCAAACTCGTGGGTCCGCTCGCGCAAGTGCCTATTGTTGGTTAAAGTATATCGTCAACTTGGGATAAACAACTCTTGTCGTACCGAATTATTGGCAGCAGTGAACAGACTCGGCGTCTGCAGCAATTGATCGATTCAATTGCGCCGGCAGACGTCAGTGTTCTCGTTACTGGTGAAAGCGGTTGCGGCAAAGAGCTGGTTGCTCAGGCAATACATGACCGCTCTGAGCGTCAATATCGGCCGTTTATTGCCGTTAATTGCGGCGCCATCCCTGCGGATCTGTTGGAGAGTCAACTTTTTGGACACAAAAAGGGGGCGTTTACTGGAGCGATCGCCGATCATCGCGGCAAACTCCAAGAAGCTGATACCGGCACACTGTTCTTAGACGAAATCGGCGACATGCCGTTAAGCATGCAGGTCAAATTGCTGCGGGTGCTGCAAGAACGCAATGTCACGCCGATTGGCTCTAATCAGCTCATTGATATAGATATTCGGGTGGTGGCAGCGACGCACCGCAATCTTGAGGACGAGATTGCTGCCGGGCGTTTTCGGGCGGATTTGTTTTACCGTCTTAACGTATTGCCTGTGCAGGTTGTGCCGTTGCGGGATCGTCGCTCGGAAATCCCCGAATTAATCGAGCACTTCGCCGAAGGTCTAAAATCTGTGGACCGGCCGATTACCTTAGCACCCGGATTATCAAATCTACTGCAGGCCTACGACTGGCCGGGCAATGTTCGCGAGCTGTCGAATACCGTGCACCGGCTGTCGGTTTTATATCCGGGCCAACGGCTCGACCTGCACAATGTTGATGCGACCATGCTGCCGCCCGGCGCGTTGGAAGGCCTTGCTGCGCTGCCAACCTCCAGTGAGGACGAGGGTGGGGATGCTTTCGAGGGCTTAATTGAAGCCGAGCAGGGGGATTCTGCGTCCGATGTTGCGGCACAAAAATTTCTTCAGGACTCAGCGGGCGCTTCTGAAACCTCTCAGGTAGATGACGAATTCGAATCTATTGTTATGCTGGCTCAGGGTTATGAAGACTTTCGGGCTCAAGGCCAGTCGCTTAAAGGCATGCTCAGTGAGATTGAACAAGACCTTATTACTCGTGCTCTTGAAGAGACGGGTGGTAACGTCAGCCGCTGCGCCAAGCTGCTGAAGATGCAGCGCACGACCCTGATCGAGCGCATTAAAAAGTACGAGTTGCGTGTTGCGTAGGTTTGTACGGAGCCGAAGCAATCAACATCAGGCGCGCTAACGGCTGGCCGCAGCTCCGTCGAATTTTCGTCAACCGGCAATACTCAGCCTGTAAGATCTTGCCACATTGCTTGTAACCGATTGAAAATAATAGATATTTTTTCTGGCACGCCATTTGCTTTAAACACGGCAATTGTAATGGCAGCGAGTGCAGAAGAAACACCATGTACGAATCACAACCCATCGAGCTTTTTTGGGACAACAGCGCTGATCTAGATGCTCAGACTGTTACTGCGCTGAACAGCGGCGGCTTTCGTGCCCGCCCGATCGCGCTAAGCCAACTCACTAATCAGCTGGTAGAAAACGAAGCCGGCCCCCGAGTGGTGTGCGTTCAAGGTCGCCCCGGTACGCTGGAGACCCATCTGCGAGCGCTGCGCGATGTGCTTGGCCCTCGGGTCTATCTTATTTTGCGGGTCGACAAGAGTGATCTAAATACGGCCATCGCGGGGGTTAAGAGCGGGGTTGACGATGTGGTTACCGCAGATGCGGACTGTGGGGTTTGGCAGAGTGTTGCTGCTTCCGCGCGTTTGCGTCTGCTCAAGTACGAATCCTATGTTTTTGTGGATGAGACCAGTCAGCAACTATTGGCTTTGGTAGAGCGCGTGGGCGCATCCGAAGTCACAGTGTTGCTGCAAGGCGCTACGGGCTCTGGTAAAGAAGTTTTGGCGCGCCTTACCCATGACTTCTCACCGCGTCGGGAAGGTCCCTTTGTGCCGGTGAACTGCGCGGCGCTCCCAGAGAATCTTGCTGAAAGTCTTTTATTTGGCCATGTAAGGGGCGCCTTTACCGGTGCCACTCGCAATACCGAAGGGTTTTTTACCCAAGCCCAGGGCGGCACCCTGTTTCTTGATGAGGTGGGTGAGCTGTCACCCCAGTTGCAAGCCAAGTTATTGCGGGCGATTCAGGAAAAAGAAGTGCTGCCGGTGGGCTCTTCTGAATCCCACAAAGTGGATGTGCGTATTGTTTCCGCCACCAATCGAGATTTGCGCTCTGGTGCGCTAGACAATCCCTTTAGAGAAGACTTGTACTTCCGCATTAGTACTTTTCGCATAAACGTGCCCAGCTTGATTGCGCGTTTAGACGATGTACTGCCGCTGGCTAACTTTTTTATCCTTAAACACTCGCGGGAAAATCGCTCTTTGCAGTTTTCTCCCGAGGCGGTTGCTAAATTACTGTCGTACACCTGGCCGGGCAACGTGCGAGAACTCGAAAACGTTGTGCAGCGCGCCATTGTATTAACCTCTGGCGAGGTTATTCAGCCTCAGTATCTGATTTTTGACGAGCCGACTGCGCCAGTGGAAACATCCCGTGTCGCAGATTTGCCTGCCGCACCTGTGGCCACCCAAGCGGCACCTGCGGCGAATTTCGAAAAAACCGACGGCCTGCAGGATGCTATGGAAGCCAACGAGTTTCGCATTATTGCAGAAACCATTCGAACCTCCCCTACTCGTCAGGCTGCGGCTGTGGCTTTGGGTATCAGCGAACGCACGCTGCGCTACAAGCTGGCGCGGATGCGCGAGCGGGGCATGGAATTACCGCGACGTCGGTCAGCTTAGGAGCACGGCATGATTGAGAGCGTATACCAAGCCAAAGTCGGCTCATTGATGAACCAAATTCGCGCGTATCAGGACCGTACAGACCTGATAAATAGTGATGTCAGCACGCAGCGGGTCGATCAAACCAATAAGTCAGGATTTAGTGATTACATTCAAACTGCTGTGGAGGCGGTTAACGAGACGCAAATGAATGCGTCGGAAATGCGTGATGCCTACGAGCGTGGCGAAGATGTGCCACTGACAGATGTGGTGTTGTCGATGCAGAAGTCTTCGCTTGCGTTTGAGGCCACTCTACAGGTGCGTAATAAATTACTTAAGGCGTATGACGACGTCAAAAATATGCCTGTATGACGGGCACTTTAAAGAATTATAGTCGAGTAAAATAATGGCCGAATCAGCTTTAGAACCTTCGAATCAAGCGTTAGCGCCGGCTGCACCGAATCGTGTGGCGGCAGCCAATGCTGCGCCGGCGCCCGTAAGCCAAGCGAGCGAGCCGATTATTCGTTCGATCCTCAACCAGCCCGGCGTGCAGCGCACGTTACCGGCTATTGTGGTGTTGTTCAGTCTGGCCGCACTGGCCTTTATCTATTCCTATGTGTCTGCGCCAGTGGGCCGGCCGTTATTTTCAGAGCTACCGGAGTCAGATCGTCAGGTGGCCTACGACGCGTTGTTGGCCGGCGGTGAATATGGCGCCTATTTGGATACCAACACTGGGCAGTTAATGGTCCCCGAGGACAAGTATTTTTCTGCCAAGCTGTTTTTGGCCAGCCAAAATATTCCGCGCAGTGTCAGCGGAGCTGGTTTTGAATCGCTGTTAGAAAACAGCTCTATGACCACGTCAAAGAACATGGAACAAGGCCTTATCAGGTCTCAACTGCAACGCGAACTAGAACAAACAATCCGGCAGATTTCTCACGTTAGAAAGGTGCGTGTGCATATTGCAGAGCCGCAACAGAGTCCGTTTATTAAAAACAGAGCGCCGGCTAAGGCTTCTGTATATATAGAAACTTATTCAGGACGAACGCTCACGGATTCGAATATTCAGGCCATCATTCACCTGGTGTCTTCAAGCATTCCGTATCTACCCTCCGAGAACGTCGCCGTGATCGACAGCAAGGGTATGCTCCTGAGCGGTCCTCAGGGCATTGACGATGCTATGAGCCTGACGACCTCACAGAACGAGCACGAGCTTTCCATTGAGCAAACGTACCGAAACCGCATCGATCAACTGCTCGGCGCAATCGTAGGCTATGAAAATATCAACGCTCAGGTTGATGTGATGCTGAACTTTACCGCCGTGGAAACGACTTATGAAGATTTTGATCGTGACAACGAGGGCGGCAAAACGCGTTCAGAGTCGGTCAATCAGGATCAGCAGGAATCTAAGGCTGGTGGCGATGCGGAAGTAGGCACATTTGTAAATACGCCCGCTGCTACTGAGGTGGCCGAAAACTCGACCCAAACCAGTAGTTCTACCACGCGAAACTACGAGCTAGACCGCGAGATCCGCTATGTTAAACAGCAGGTCGGTACGATCGATCGGGTGACGGTATCTGTCGTGGTTGACCCGAGAAGTTTGATTTCCGCTGACGGCACCGAAGTAGACATCGAGGCTCGAAAGCAAGAGTTTGAAGACCTCATCGAAGGGGTTATAGGCTTTGACGAAACCCGTGGCGATAAAGTGACCGTAGTGACTTCAAGTTTTAATCGCGGTATGGAAAATATTGAAGAACCGCCAAAGACTACTTTCGAGATGGTGCAGGAATACACTCAAGATCCAACCATTAAGTATCTTGTGCAAACGCTGATCGCCGTATTCCTAGTCTTGCTGACTTTGTTCACGGTGGTGCGTCCAGCGATCAAGTATTACACCGCAGGCCGCCAAGGTGGCTTAGGCGCACGGGGAGCAGATGGTGAACTTTCCGCTGATGATGTAGAGCGCATTCGTCAAGGCGATGACGGCAATTTAGAAGAAATTAAGTCGCGACTTATGCCTAAGCGCTCGTCGATTCCTGAGGATATGTTAAATACAGCAAATACCTATGAAGACAAAATCGCAGTGATGCGCATGATGGTGGCTGATGACCCGGGTCGCGTAGCGAACCTGCTAAAACGCATGATTAACGCTTAGTGCACTGAATAAACGTCGAGGATTATCGTGGCAAAGAAAGATAAAAAAGCTGAACCGGTCAAGCCGCCTGAGCCGTCCGCATTGGAGCGTGAACTGGCGGCATTAGACCCAACCAAACGCGCTGCGTTATTGATGTTAGTTCTGGGCGAACAGCAAGCGTCGGACATCATCGGCTACCTGAATCGAGACGAAGTTGAAACCTTAGGAACCGCGATGGTTTCCGTTAATGATGTATCGCAAACTGCGGTAGACAAGGTTTTGGATCAATTTATCGGCGAATTACGCGGGCAAACGAATCTAGGCTTAGGCTCCAAAGACTATGTAGAGGGTGTGTTGAAGCGCGCGCTCGGCCCGGATAAATCGGCCTCTGTGTTGAGTCGTATATTGCCGTCCTCTTCAAGCAAAGGGCTAGAAATTCTGGCGTGGATGACGCCGCAAAACATTTTCGAAATGATTGGCGACGAACACCCTCAGGTGATCGCCATCATTATGTCGGTATTGGAGGAAGAAACGGCGGCAGAATTGTTGGCGTTGTTGCCCACAGATATGCGTATCGAGGTTATGCGTCGAGTTGCGTTATTAGATACCGTACAGCCGAGCGCCATGTCTGAACTCGAAGACGTTGTGCAAAGACAATTACAAAGTTCCGTCACTTCTCAAGCTGCGCCCACGGTCGGTGGCATTCGCGCCGCGGCGAAGATTATGAATCGAACAAAACTGGATTTGGAGACCGAAGTATTTAGCGGGCTTAAGGAACTGGATGAAGATCTTACGATAGATATTCAGGACAATATGTTCGAATTTGAAGATTTCATACATGTAGACCGCCGCAGTATGCAAACGCTAGGTCAGGCATTGGATCAGGACGAACTGATGCTGGCTTTTCGCGGTGCGCCACAGCAGCTCGTCGATCACTTCTTGGAAAACGTCTCCGAGCGCCAGGCGTTGGTTATGAAAGACGATATGGAAGTGGCTACGCCTAAACCCTTAGTGGAGGTTCAGGCCGCACAATTGAACATCATACGGCAGGCGCGGAAGTTGCAAGAGGCGGGCGAGATCATTATGTCGGCGGGCGACAGCTCGGATTACGTATAGAGCCGGCTTATGACAGAGGAAACGTGGTCCAACGACCCTAGATTTAACAAGAGTGCAACCGCGGCGAAATTCGCCGGACTTCGCGAAACGGTGGAAAAAACTGCTGGCTTTGTGGCGGGTATGGAACCGGCTCCGGGGCAAGTAAACGCGGGCACCGAAACCGCAGCGCCTTCTTCTAATGGTGAAACGAGCTATTCCCAGCAACAGGTTGACGATCTGGTTGCCAGTGCTCGAGCAGAGGGTGTTGTCGAGGGCCAAGCTCAAGCGGAACAACAATTTGCGCAAACCCACGCCGAACGTCTTGACGCCGTGCAGTCGGAATTCGCAGATTTTATGGCGTCTTTGCAGTCAGACTTCGCCCAGCGCCAACCATTATTTCAGCCGCTACGTGACCTTGCGTTGGCCTTAGCCGAGCACCTTGCGCGGGTCGAACTGAGCTTGTCCGATGCGGCAATCGATGCGGTGATAAACACGGTCATCAACAGCCTAGACCCGAGCGACTTGGGGCAAATAGAAATTCACGTCTCGGAAGCTTGGGCGGAACGGCTTAAAGGACAGCCCTTACAGGGCGTCGCAGACGGCTATCCGGTGATTACAGCCGAAGGGTTAAGCGATGGCGACGTGCGCCTTGTTGTTAATAACGCGCAGGTAGAAGACCTTATTGCCGAGCGAATTGAGCAGCTCGCACAACAAATGAATAATGCAGATTTTACCGATGTTGCAGAAGCTGCTGCCGTTGCAGAGATGGAAAATGAGTCGGCAGAGCCAACTGCAGCCGCTGCTCTTGAAGACAGCGTAGACGGCAATCGCGCATCATTGGATGCTGACGATGCAGTTTTTGAAGAACTGCCGGCGGTCGATCCTGAGTCGGATGAGGAATAGGTCATGTTGAGCTTGGCCGCCTATGTCGATGCCGCGCGAACCCAGCTAAAAGCGCCGCGGGCCCGCCGCTATGGCATCCTCACGCGTATTGTAGGACTAACTCTTGAAGCCAAGGGTGTCAGCGCTGCTGTCGGATCCATTTGCCGAATTCTCAAGCCAGACGGCGAGCATGTCGACGCACAGGTGGTTGGATTTGAATCCGGCACGGTGTTTTTGATGCCGCTTTGGCAAGCCACCGGCCTCAGTGCCGGATGTCGGGTTTTCGTGCAGCAAGAAACGGATTCGGCTCTGGTAGGCGACGCTCTGCTTGGCCGAGTGGTCGATGCCATGGGTGAACCTTTGGACAATCAGCCGCCAATAACTGGCGGACGGCCGATGGGATTGAACGGCAGCACGCCTAATCCCATGGAGCGCAGACCTATTGATCAGGTGCTTGATGTGGGTGTGCGTGCACTGAATGCGTTGTTAACCGTTGGCTGCGGACAGCGTATCGGTTTGATCGCCGGTTCAGGTGTAGGCAAAAGTGTTTTGTTAGGCATGTTGACCAAGTTTACTGCAGCAGATGTGGTGGTGATTGGTCTTATTGGCGAACGCGGCAGAGAAGTAAAAGAATTTATTGAGGATACCTTGGGCGCAGACGGGCTGTGCAAGGCGGTAGTGGTTGCTGCTCCGGCGGACGAGTCGCCGCTGCTGCGCATTCGTGCGACCCAATTGGCGCATTTGTATGCCGAGCACTTCCGGTCCGAGGGCAAAAATGTCTTATTGCTTATGGACAGTTTGTCGCGCGTGGCCCATGCCCAACGTGAAATTGGCTTAGCGGTGGGCGAACCGCCGACGGCGAAAGGCTACCCTCCATCGGTATTTAGTCTGTTGCCGAAGCTTATTGAGCGCTCTGGTACCGGGCGTACTGGCGAGGGCACGATTACTGCCATGTATACGTTGCTCGCGGAAGGCGATGATCTGAACGATCCTATTGTGGATATCGCTCGGGCTTCGCTGGACGGTCAGGTGGTGTTGTCGAGAGCACTAGCCGATGCAGCTCATTACCCAGCGATCGATCTAATGGGCTCGATTTCGCGACTGATGCCGGCCATCGCGGATCAGGAACATCAAAATTCGGCGAACAGTTTACGACGGCTGTGGACGCTGTATCAGCAGAATCAAGATTTGATCAATGTGGGCGCTTACGAGTCGGGCTCGAACCCTGATTTGGACCGCGCTATTGCGGTACGCAGTAAAATGGAGAATTTTTTGCGGCAGCCGATGGACGAACGAGTGACCGTTGAAACGGCGATTGCTCAATTACAGGAGTGCTTGTCTGATGGCTGAATCGTTTGATCGTCAAATCGATCGCTGGCAGATGCTTGCAGATCGGGTGGAGACTGAGTTAACCGAGGTGCAAAAAGCCCTAGTGCAGGCAACCGCGCGACAAAAAGAAATGGCCGAAGAAGCGGCAAAACTGCGCCAGATGAAAGAGCAATACCTGCACGATCTTGCCGCCCAACAACAGCAAGATCACAGCGTTGAAGCCACGACGCACTTGCGAAGATTTTTGATACACCTCGATGAAACGGTGATCGCTGTTGAGCAGCAGTTACGCCAAATGGAGGCAGCCAGACGCAAGGTAGAACAGCGCTATCGCGTGTTGTATCAGGAACACAGCAAGTTTGAGGCGTTGCGGGGCCGGGTTGAGCAGCGTAAAGGCGACCATGAGCGGCGGGTGGAACAGAAGCAAGTAGACCTGCTAAACGTGCAGCGATTTTCGCAAAACTAGAAGCAGTTGCATGGTTGGCACAGATGTTGCCAACAGAGTTGAGTATGGGCTGGCAAAGAGAAATTAATACACCGAGATGGTGCCGCAATTGACCGGGTGCCCGCGCACTTGGATTTAGTTAAGTAAGAGCTCTATTGGTAATAGGGCGGCAGCATCTCGAAGTGAGCAATACAGGCGCAATCTAGAAAATTTTTTCTGGCGTCTACTGATAGATGAGAAAAGTATCCGATGACAGATGTGATTAAACCAACCGTCGCTGTTGCGCCTCCGGACAGAATAGCCAACGCTCAAGAATCGGCGAAATCGACAGCTGAATCGCCGAGTGGCGACTTTCGCCATTTGCTGCAAAATCAGGCGTCGACTCCGCGTAATATGAAACCGGATGCCGGGACAGCGGATCAAAATAGCCTGCCTCAAGGGATGCCTAAACTGGCATTGCATGACCCGAGCCTAAAGATTGGCCGGGTGATATTGACGGGTGACCCAACTCCGGCAGCGACCAGTCAATTAACCCAGTTCATGCGTGATCATGGTTTTTCAGAAGGCGGCATGGCCGGCTATATGAAACAAACTATGCTGGGTGCTGGGGCGGCGATTGCAGACGCGGGAAGTACTCCTGATATGCAGTTTGCCGAAACGGCAGCGCTTACCGTTGCGCCACCTTTATTAAGCGAAGCGGTGCCTGAGGTGCCGCCGGTAGCGGTGTCAGCGCTCCCAGCGACGCCCGTGGCCGGTGAAACAATGGCTGCGCCAACAGGATTAAATCCGAGCGCCCTGACCAAGCCCGATGCTTTACCTCCGCCAGAAACAAAGGCGCCCCTGCAGGCTGAAGTTCCCTTGCCCATGCGGGCAGACGCTGTTTTGGATGAGGCCGTAGCGCCCACCAGCACCAAAGATATTTTGTCTGCTCAGTGGCCGCAGTTGCAGGACGAGCAGCGCCAAACAGCAGTTCAATCTGCTGAGCGTGAGATGGGCGCCGCGGATGGTGAATTTTCGAATCAGCAGCAGTCGGGCCAGCGGTCAGGTTCAGGCGAGCAAAATGCGCCATTCAGCCAGGCTAATCTGGCAAATAATGAAGAGGCTCAAACAAAAGCCCAGCAGTATCGAGAATGGAGCGAGCGGTTCAGCGAACTCTTGGGTTCGCGCTTGGCCGTCGCGGTGCGTGAAGGCTCCTGGTCGGTGCAGCTCGACCTTGATGCAATGGACCTTGGGTCTGTGGCGATCCAGCTCAACGCTGGTGCTGATGGCATTGAAGGTCACGTGATGTCGTCTGATCCGGCGGTACGGCAGATTTTGGCCGATTCGTTGCCGAAACTTCAGGAGGCTTTAGCTCAGGCGTTAGGCGACCAAATTGACCAGCAGACCGTTTCTTTAAGCATCGGCCCGATCGAAGAGAAGGGCACCGATAACTTTAAGACGATTGCTTTATCTGCCGATGAGCTCTCTAATGCCTTGCCTGCAGACTTCAAAGCAGGTGATGGATTGAATGTTTTTGTGTAGGGTCTGTGCATTAAAGGTTAACAGACACAGGTGATGTAATGATTAGATTAAAAGGCCTATTGCTGGTGCTTTTAGCGTTTCTAGTGGGTGCTTGCGGCGGCGAAGAGGTGGATCCTAATGCACCAATTATGTGTCCAGATTTTGATACAGCGGCAAAATATAATAAGCCGACTTCGGTGGAAGAGAGAACGCTATGGAACGGCTGTGTTCCGCAGAATTTGGGAGAATCTCAATATCACGCCATTGAGAAACCGGCGCTGATGGTGAAAATGAAAAATTCCCGAAAAATGATGCAGCTGAAAATTTCGGTTCTAACGAAGCATGATTTTTTCGCTAAGTTACGTCTCCAAACCCACGATCAGGCGTTGCGATCAATCTTCACTGAGCGAATGTTAGAAGTTAGTGAAGAGGACACTTCAACACCAAATTTTCGACAAACATTGCGCACGGACTTTAAGGCGAAAGCTAACGAATTGATCAGAAACTACGAAGGCTATGACTTTGATTTAGTTGCAGACGTTTTAATTACCAGTTACGTGGTCGAGTAGAGTACAAAGATGGCCGACGGCGAAAAACTCCTTACCGACGAAGAGATGGAAGCTATTGAGGAAGTAGTGGCGTCCGGCGGGCTTGATGGTGGGGGGTACAATGTTGGCATAGAGGCGCAGAGCCACGACATAGCTGCTAAAGATAACAAGCCAGATTTTGACTCCACAGTCCTAGACCAGATCAACGAGCGCTTTCATCGACAGCTGCGGATAGGATTGGCGAGAGAGCTGAAATACGGAGCGGAAGTAGCGCTTGGAACGGTCGAGATAATGCAATACAAGGATTATCTGAGTGGCGTATCGCCGCCGGTGAGCCTTAATCTCACCAATATGAGCCCACTAAAAGGAGAATCGATCTGTGCCATCGATCCGCAGGTGGTTTTTAGCTGCGTAGATAACTGGTTTGGTGGCGCGCCCCGCTCCTTGGCAGCAGTAAGTGAGAACCGGATTTATAGTGCGACAGAAGAAGTTGTGCTTAAAAAATTACGAATTGTTGTATATGCCGCGCTCCTCGAAGCCTGGGCGCCTGCGCTCAGGATTCAGTGTGAGTTTGTGCGGGCTGAGACAAATCCTTTGCTGGCTAATATTGCTGGTGACACGGAACTGGTTGTTGTTAATCGTTTTAGAGTTGGAAATAACAGCGATGTTGAGGGCGCAATGGATGTAATCGGTGCAATAGACATTGTGCACCCTTATGAAAGCATCAAGCTGGTCCGAGGGTCTTTAGCCAAGACAATTGCTCCCAAACGGGTGGAAAATCGTTTAGAGAAAGAGTGGACAGATAAATTGGCGGGGTCTTTAGACGAGGTATTGTTTGAGGCGGTGGTCAATGCCGGGGAATTGCCGATGTCTTTGGAAAAATTAAATGGCTTGAAAATCGGTGACGTGATCTCGCTGCAGGATCTGGGGCGATCAGAATTGTGCGTAAATGGATTGCCGATATACCAAGTCGAGATAGGCAGCCGGGGTGATAATGCCGCGGTTAAAATAGTAGCAAGTACCATGGCTGGGGCCACTAATGAGTGAAAATGTTGAAGAGCCAACACAACCTGTAGAAGAAGCCAGTGGCTCCCTAGGTGAGGGGTCCATAGACCAAGACCTTATTCGTTCGATTCCCGTCACGCTCACCGTTGAGCTCGGGTCGGCGAAGCTAAAACTGAAAGACCTTTTGCGGTTAGCGCAGGGTAGCGTTTTGGAGTTGGATACTGCGGCTGGCGAAATGTTGGACCTCAAGGTGAACGGCACGGTAATTGCCAAGGGCGAAGTCGTCACCGTAGGCGATCAACTTGGTTTGACGGTAGTCGAAATAGTGTCGCCAATGGAACGGATCAAGCCTGTATAAACCGTGGACGGTTTTAACCCCATCATGGGCCTGCTGGCGTTCTTATTCGTCATCGGGTTATTGCTGCTGACCTTATGGTTTTTGAAAAGCAAAACCGCGTTAGGCGGGAGCAGTGGCAAAACGAATATGCGCATAGTCGATACGCTGCGTATCGACCCCAAAAACCGAGTATGCGTGCTGGATTATGGAGATCGGCGGTTGCTGTTGGGCATTAGCTCCAGCGCGATAACCTTACTGGATGCGCAGAATTTAGACGCAACAGAAATTGCTGGCGAAGCCGGCGAGGCCGCGCTTAACAAGCCAGCGTTTAAACAACAGCTGGGCGCCTTGCTGAAGCAGCGCAAAGACTAGATTAAGGCTTACTTAATAGCCCATTGAGCGTTGTGTTGATGCGTTTGGATCCTGCGGCGGTACCCAACCAAACGGCCATTTGATTTTTCACTTTAATTAGACCGGCAGCGGAGCAGACGCCGCCATTGGATGCGAGCCACTCAAAAAAGCGTTGCTCGCGTTTTGCCGGATGATGCGTGCTCAGGGACTGCAACTGTAATTCGCGCAGGTCGCAGCGTGGCGGCGCAGCGCTTAAGCCTGTTGGTTGGTTCGTGGGCTCAGCCGCCACAACTTTCACGCTGGCCGGCGGCGCCACCTCGGTCGTTTTAGTGGTTACGGCAGCTGGCTGAATCGTGGTTGCAACGGGCTTCGGGTTTGGTGCTGTGACCGGTGCTGTTTTTGCTAAAGGTTGCGGCGCGGGACCGGTTGCGCTGGCATTGGAGTAGCTGCTGCTAATGGCAGGCCGCAAAATGTCCAGTTGCTCGTTAATCCGTCGACGATATTCCAATACCACTGCTGGTTCGGTAGGGGCGCGGGCGAGGGCGCTGGGGCCGATTCGATAGGCGGCGAGAGCGGTCTGTTTATTGCCCTTATAGCGATCTGTGAGTTCGCGAAGGTAACGGCCGCCTGCGTCAACATTAGTACAGGGGTCAAATAGCGCCGTGCGGGTCCGTATACCCAAATGGGCTGCGGTCTGCGGCCATTTAATCTGCATCAGCCCAAGCGCATTAGCCGATGACACGGCCTTAGGATTTAAGCTGCTCTCGACAATGGCAATGGCGGTCAGCCAGTCGCTGTCCAAATTATAGGTTTTGGCGGTGGACTCAAAACATTCTCGATAGGGCAGATTATTGCCGCCTTGGTTAGCGACGGCGCTATTTGTTGCCAGTAGTGTCAGGACAACGCCGCCTTGCAGCGCCCGGCTTATGCATTGTCGGAACTTTGACAATGTCCCTGGGTTACCCGTGAATAAGCCGGAGGATCGCCATAACTCATTGAATTTTATAAAGTAATATTTTGGCACTTTTCTTGCTAATTCAGTCTTCAAAAGGCGCGCTGCGTCAACAAGAACAGGATCAGCATGCAAAATGTGACACCCAATTTGGCAATTTCAGCATCAACTGATGCTGGTCGTGCGCGTAACAGTCAAAGATTGTTGGGCGTAACGCTGGCGTCTTTGGCGCTGTTTCTGCTTCCCCTTACTGCGTCGGCTGAGGCAATTCCTGCGCTAAATATTCTCGAAGTTAGCGATGACGGCACTGAGTATAGCTTGTCTTTACAGCTGCTGCTGTTAATGACGGTACTGGCGCTGTTGCCGTCGATTCTGATTTTAATGACCTCGTTTACCCGCATCATTATCGTTCTGTCGTTGCTGCGGCAGGCGCTAGGCACCGCCCAGACACCACCGAACCAAGTACTCATCGGCATCGCTTTGTTCCTGTCGCTGTTCATCATGGCGCCGGTTCTGGAGAATGTATACGAAGACGCGTTTATGCCTGTGCAAGACGGCGAGATTTCATTTATGCAAGGAATCGAAAACGCGCGTATTCCGCTGCAAGAATTCATGGTGGCTCAGACCCGCGAACAAGATGTGCTGATGTTCATGGAGATGGCAGAGCAACCTGCGGTTGAGAAGCCCGAAGACATTCCGTTTACCGTGCTGATGCCTGCGTTTATTACTTCTGAGCTCAAAACGGCGTTCACCATTGGATTCTTAATCTATATCCCTTTCATCATCATCGACTTGGTCGTGGCCAGCGTACTGATGTCCATGGGTATGATGATGTTGTCGCCAATGATGATTTCACTGCCGTTTAAGCTGCTGCTTTTCGTGCTGGTGGATGGCTGGGGACTCGTTACCAGCTCCTTAGTTGCAACGTTCTTGCGTTAGGGGCTGTCATGGATACTGCAACAGTCATGGACATTGCGATTGAGTCGCTAACGGTTACCACTCTAGTCGCAGCACCGATACTGGCGGCTGCGCTACTTTCAGGTTTGCTGGTCGGGGTGATCCAGGCGGCCACATCGATTCAGGAGATGACCCTGAGTTTTATTCCCAAGTTAGCGGTGATGATGATTGCCGTGGCGCTATTCGGCGAGTGGCAGTTGGCCATTATGATGGAATATTTCCAGACTATTTTTGAACGTGTTCGCGTTCTGAACGGGTGACACGGTTATGAATCTGGCGATGATCCAACTCGTTGAAATGGTCCACCAGTTCATGTGGCCCTTTGTTCGCGTGTCAGCATTATTGCTCACCGCACCAATCTTTGGTGCCACTGCGCTCAATGTGCGGTTGCGTGTGGCGATCGGCGCAGTGCTAACTATTCTTATTTTTCCTACCGTCGAGGTGCCAGACATTGATCCATTTACGTTTGCCGCACTTACTAAGATGCTTCATGAGATTGCGGTGGGTGCGTTAATGGGCCTCACCCTGCAAGTTGTTGCCGCTGCGGTGATCCTGTCCGGTCAAGTCGTATCAGGCGGGATGGGCTTGGGTATGGCGAACATGATTGATCCGAATCTAGGTAACGTCCCCACCCTTGCGAACTTTTTATTAGTGATTGGATTGCTGGCCTTTTTAAGTCTTGGCGGCCATCTTGTGCTCATCTCGGTCTTAGTCGACAGCTATCGCTTTATTCCTATTGGCGAGGGGTTATTTGCAACCAATGCCATATCTGGGTTTATAGATTGGTCCTCACAAATGTTTATTGGTGCGGTATCTCTGGTTTTGCCGGTATTACTCGGCCTGCTTATGGTCAATGTCTGTCTTGGGGTCATTTCCAAGGCCTCTCCCAGTCTGAATGTTTTTGCGGTGGGTTTTCCTGCACTTATTCCTATTGGCCTGGTCCTAATGACATTAACGCTAAGCTTCTACTACAGCCGTTTAGAACTGCTGTGGTACGACGGCTTTCGATATTTACAAGCTTCGTTATTTGCCTAGGTATTCGGTATGGCTGAAGAACAAGATCAAGACGACAAAACCGAAGACCCCACCGCGCGCCGGATGGAAAAGGCCCGCGAAGACGGCCAGGTGTTGCGCTCTCAAGACGCAAGCACAGCGGCAGTAACGCTCGGGGTTATCGCGACGTTGTATTACGGTGGATTTTGGTTTGCACCCAAGCTCGTTGAGCTGTTTAAGAGTGCCCTGATTATAGAGCCCGGAGTGGTTTTTGCCGCCGATCAGAGCGTTGGGCGCTTCGGTGCGTTGTTTGTCGAAAGCTTCTTTATTCTCACACCGTTGTTTTTGATTGCGATTGCTCTGGCGGTAGGTACGGCGTCGGCACTTGGTGGATTTGTATTCTCTGGCAAGGCGGCGGCGCCAAAATTGAGCAAACTGAACCCAATAAAAGGCTTGGCACGGATATTTGGTTTACGTGCCGTCGTCGAGTTGAGCAAAGCGCTGTTGAAATTTTCAGCGGTTGCGGTGTTTGCCGGTACCTTTTTATATTTCAATCTCGAACATTTCTTTAATTACGCGCGCTTTGACACCAATGCTGGCATCTTTGCCAGCATCGACTTGGTGCTGATGGGCGCCACGATTACCTGTCTTGCGTTGCTGCTGATTGCTGCGATCGACGTGCCTTATCAGAAATATGAGTTCATAAAGAAACTCAAGATGACCAAAAAAGAGGTACGCGATGAAATGAAGGACGTCGAGGGCCAACCCGAAGTCCGGCAAAAGATCCGCCAGAAACAGCGTGAAATAGCTGAACAGCGCATGCTGGATGAGGTGCCGAATGCGGACGTTATTGTGACCAATCCCCAACACTTCGCGGTAGCTCTGGTCTACGAAATGGACAAAGAGGATGCCCCCCGAGTTGTCGCCAAAGGCAAGGGGTTTATGGCGCTGAAAATTCGCGAATTAGCGAGCGACCACGACGTGGAAATTTTTGAAGCACCACCGCTTGCTAGAGCACTGTACTTCACGACTGAAATTGGGTCGCACATACCGGCAGATCTGTTTTATGCAGTGGCCCAGGTCATTGCTTATGTCTATGGCTTGAATGCGATGACTAAGGGGGCGGAAAAAGCGCCGAGGCCAAGGCCCAGAGTACCAAAGGCATTTAATTTTGATGAATTTGGTCGCGCTGCGGCGCGATCACAGAGCGGACAATAGGGAGATCATGATGATTCCAAAGCGAGATAACCAAGAGCGGCCCGGAGTAGGCGACTTTGCGATCGAGCATGAACAAGCTCGGCGCCAAGTTGCTGCAGCGCTGCAGGTCAGTGGTAGTACCGTGATCGTCGCATCCGAACGGCCCGGGCTCACAGCCTACTATGTGGCGCGAATACTCGAACAATTGAGCGCCTTAGAGCGTAATTTGGCGCCGAAGATTCGCCAACTTCCCGCGGATCGTGATGGCATTCTCGACGTGCTCAACGAGCGTTTGGCAAATGTTGACTTAGACAACGTGGCGGACGCGCGCGTAGCGCCTAAGCATCGCGCCCGAGAAATATGGGTATACGAGAGCTTAACTTCTTTTAAGGCCGATGGTGTTTGCTTTGGCGCGAAGATTATTCGTCAGTTCCACGCCGCCGGCATCAGCCTGCTGGTTTCGGTTACCCCTGGCGAAACCAATGCCGCAGCGCTGAAAAAACTCCTGCACAGCTGCAAGGCTCAGCGCTGGGATTTCGGGTCGCCAACGCAAAAACAGTGTGATGACGCTATGGCGTTAGCCGCAGGAACCCCGAGCTTTGGCGCGGTACAAGGGGTAATCAGAGATATGGGCATGATGGCCAATTTGCAGACGCCTCCAGAGGTTCTGGATTTTCCCAAAGCCACAGCCCACGGAGCGCCGAGCATGGATACGGATTTTGATGTCCGACAGTTGCTAAAAGCGCAACGTAAACAAAATAAGAGTCGACGATCCCTGCCTGTTTCGGCCGCTCCAGACGAGCAGCCGAAAAAGCTTTTTGTATTGTTTCAGTTGGTTGCTGGGATCGTATTTATGGCAGTCGTTGTGAGCCTGCAATTCGATCTGCTTCCGAGGATATCTGACAACCCTGAACCTGAGGTAGCGGTGGCGACTGTATCGGCCATAGATCAAGTCGCTGAAGCGGATAACGCGGCCGTCGTGGCAGCAACGGAAATGACTCCGATAAAAGAAACCGCGGCGCAAGCTGCAGTGGCGCAAAGCGAGGATCTCTCTGAAGTAGCGGCGACCGAAACCATAACCATCGCAAGCACTACGCCAGTGGTAGTCAACGATGCGGACCTTATGGGCCTTTTTGCCGATCCTGAACCGATTGGTTTGGCGCAACAGGTTCGTGAGGATATACCGACAGTTGCAACAGCAGCAGTTGTTCAGCCGCCGGCAGTGGCAGCGGCAAAAAAACACGTCGGCATTTTCGTGCAACATGGCTCTTTCGCGCAATTGCAGGGCGCGTTGCTCATGCAAAATAACTTAACAGAAGAGGTGTTAACGAGCGTCTATGTTAAGGGCACCAACCCCAAACGGTTTGTGGTGGTCAGCGGCCCGTTTGCGGATCGCCAGATTGCCAAGAATACCCTGATTAGCGGCTCGGACGCGTTTTTGGTGCCTGCACATGCAGTCGGCGAAGAAGTGATGTCGCTGAGTGGTCTGTAGTTTAGGAGGTCCGCATGTTTGAAAAATTATTAAGCAAGTTTAAAAAGGATAAAAAGGATAAAAAGGCGCCCAAGGCCGCGCCGGCCAAAGTATCTCCTGAGGAAGCGCTGGATGCGATTGCTAGCGAGCCCAGCAACGGCGCTGTTGATGCGAGCGAGAGCAGTTCGACGGCGCCCCCAGCAGATACGGCGTCCGCAGCGACAAATGGCAACGGGAAGCCGCGCGTCGATGTGATTGATGCGATGGGCAATAGCGTTGCCGATATGGTGACAAACATTGCGCAGCAGTTGTCGGCTTCGACAGACCAGCTGTCCAAGTCACGGCGCTATACGAACTTCGCGTTTATCCTGTTGGGCGTTACCTTGGTAAGCACGGCGATTTATTTGGGGCTATTTACGTGGCAAATGTCCTCGCGATTGACGCAAGTAGACGAGACGCTAAATATGCTGGCCGAACAAGCGGGTGATCAAGACAACTCGAACGCCCTCGTTGAAGAAATGCGCGGCGAAATAACAGCCTTGCTGCAGGGCCAAGTCGAGATGATCGAAAACGCCGGCGACAGCGCAACCGGTGCTGGTGCTGTGAGCTCTGAGCAACTGCGCGGACTTAGCCAAAGTTTGGAGGCCTTGTTGCAGAATCAGGCGGCTACCGACGCTCGCCTCGCAACTTTGGGTCAATCGTTGAAAAATTTGGATGGCTCTGGGAACAAAAAGGTTCAATCCTTGCTTGAAGATTTAGAGCAAAAAGTCCAGGACCTTTATCTTATCGAACAAGCGCGAATCGCGCGGGAGCTGCAACGTCTGCGCGAAGATGCAGCGAGTGAATGACGCTTAACTAGAATATGGTCCCGTGAAGCAGCTAGACTAGCGCTTCACAGCGGCGCACTTGCGCTCGCGAATGACATCTTCGTCACTGCGCGATGGCGATGCGATCAATGGGATCTAGCGTTTGGATATAACCCACATTATCGACGGGCTTAATGACCCTCAGCGGGCGGCTGTTTCTGCTCCATTGGGCAATTCGTTAGTCGTTGCCGGTGCTGGCAGCGGGAAAACTCGTGTCCTTGTCCACCGTATTGCTTGGTTGGTCGAGGTCGAGGGCATTTCTCCACACAGCATTCTTGCAGTTACATTTACCAATAAGGCAGCGGCAGAATTGCGCGCGCGTACTGAAAGCTTGCTTGATATGTCGGCTCGGGCCATGTGGGTGGGGACCTTTCACAGTCTGGCGCATCGATTGCTGCGTATGCATTGGTCTGAGGCCAAGTTACCGCAGAATTTCCAGATCCTAGACAGCGACGATCAAATTCGTTTGCTTAAACGCATTATGAAAACCTTGGATATTGATGAAAAAAAATGGCCGGCAAGACAGGCCGCTTGGTTCATCAATGGTCAGAAAGATGAAGGGCGTCGAGCGCATCAAGTACCGAACGGCGATGACCTGTTTCAGATGACTCATAAACGGATTTATCAAGGCTACGAAGAAGTCTGCGATCAGGGTGGGCTGGTAGATTTTGCCGAACTGCTGCTGCGCAGCCACGAACTTTGGCTGAATGACCCTGCTTTGTTGCAACATTATCAGCAGCGCTTCAGCCATCTTCTGGTGGACGAGTTTCAAGATACCAATACGATCCAGTACGCATGGTTGCGGGTATTGGCGGGTAACCAATCACGCATCATGGCGGTCGGTGACGACGATCAGTCAATCTACGGTTGGCGTGGCGCAAAGATTGAAAACATTCACAATTTTTCCGCGCACTTTGCCGACGTGCAGACCATTCGTTTAGAACAAAACTACCGTTCCACCAAGAACATCCTTGATGCGGCGAATGGCTTAATCCAGCAAAACAGCGATAGATTAGGCAAAGAACTCTGGTCCGCAGGTGGAGAGGGCGAGCCAATAAAAGTCTACGCGGGCTTTAATGACCTCGACGAGGCGCGATTTATTGTTGAGCGGATCGAGCAATGGTTAGAGGGCGGCGGTAGCGCTGACGAAGTCGCCGTACTATATCGGTCCAACGCGCAATCTCGGGTTATTGAGGAGGCGCTGCTGCGCGCCAATATCGCTTACCAGATCTATGGCGGCCAACGGTTTTTTGAACGCGCTGAAATAAAAAACGCCTTGGCTTATATGCGATTGATCGAGGATCGACATTCTGACCCCGCTTTTGAGCGAGTAGTGAACACGCCGCCGCGTGGCATTGGTGATAAAAGTATTGAAAGTATTCGACAGTTGGCGCGGTCGCGCCAAATGTCTATGTGGACTGCCGCCAAGGCGGGCATCAGTGAAGGCGTGTTCCCAGCCCGAGTGCAAAAAACTGTAAGTGTATTCATACAGCTCATAGATGATCTGGCGGAAGCGGTAGCCTCTATGACCCTCGAGGCGCTGGCCGAGCATGTGGTGGATGTCAGCGGTCTAATGACTTTTCATAGTCAAGAACGTGGCGAGCGCGGGCTCGCGCGGAAAGAAAACCTGCAAGAATTAGTCGCCGCCTGTGGCCAATTTGCTGGTGATTTGGTGTTTCCGTTTGAAGACAGTGATCGAGCTGAGGTGAGCGTGCTGCAGGAGTTTCTCGATCAAATGACGCTAGACGCGGGTGATCGTCAGGCGGCTGAGGGCCCCAGTGTGCAAATGATGACCCTGCATTCGGCAAAAGGCCTTGAATTTCCTCTGGTGTTTTTGGGCGGGTTGGAAGAAGGCTTGTTCCCGCACCGGATGTCTGCAGACGAACCGGGCCGAATGGAAGAGGAACGGCGACTAGCTTACGTTGGGGTCACCCGGGCGATGCGCGAATTGTATTTAACCTACGCAGAAACTCGTCGCTTGCACGGCCAAGACAGTTATAACCGGCCAAGCAGATTTTTACGCGAGATTCCCCAAGCTCTGCTGCAGGAGATTCGCGTGAGTGGGCGTGGCCAGCTGCAATTTAGTGCAGCCGCATCGAGTTCTGCTGCAGGGCCGTCTGGCTTGCTGTCGGATACGCCCGGCGTTAATGGGTTAGCGATGGGTCAGCGGGTATTGCATGGCAAGTACGGCGAGGGCGTGGTGTTGCAGTTTGAGGGTGCAGGCGAACGCGCTAAAGTGCAGGTCAACTTTGCTGAGGGTGCGAAATGGCTGATGGTCAGCTACGCGAATTTACAGATATTGGATACATGAGGGTTGGGTTATGAAGCGCAGTAATTTGCTATGGCGGTGGCTCAGTCTTGGGCTAGTTTTAGCGCTTATGGGTTGTGGCGTTGAGCCGTCGGGTAGTGCCGGGGCGGGCGAGCAGGCTGAGACTAAGGTATACCGTTGGAAACTTATCACCACATGGCCGAAAAATTTACCTGGTCTGGGGGTTGCACCAGAACGACTCGCTGAGCATTTACGCAAGATGAGTAATGGCCGGTTAGACATTAAGGTCTATGGGGCCGGGGAACTCGTTGGTGCGTTTGAAATCTTTGATGCGGTGTCTCAGGGCACCGCAGAGATGGGCCATGGTGCCGCCTACTATTGGCGCGGCAAATTGCCCGCTGCTCAAATGTTTGCCACGGTACCGTTCGGTATGAACGCCCAAGAAATGAATGGTTGGCTGCATCATGGTGGCGGCTTGGAGTTATGGCGAGAGTTGTATGCGCCTTTTAACCTGGTACCGTTTGCGGCCGGTAATTCAGGTGTGCAAATGGCAGGTTGGTTTAATAAAGAAATTAACTCGTTAGCAGACCTGCAGGGTTTGAAAATGCGCATCCCCGGGCTTGGCGGCGAAGTGCTGGCGCGGGCAGGTGGCGTGCCGGTGGCGCTTCCGGGATCTGAAGTTTATACCGCGTTACAGACCGGCGTGATTGACGCCACTGAGTGGGTAGGCCCCTATAATGATCTCGCCTTGTCCTTACATACGGCTGCCAAGTATTACTACTATCCCGGTTGGCACGAGCCAGGCCCAACACTTGAAGCTTTTGTTAACCAAGATGCGTGGGATTCGCTACCGCCGGATCTGCAAGAAATGATTACTGTGGCGACCCGGGCGATTAACGAAGACATGCTTAGCGAATTTACCGCGCGTAACAACGCAGCACTGGTAACGCTGATCGAAGAGCATGGCGTGGAGTTACGTGAATTGCCCGGGGATGTTATGCAGCGGCTGAAAACGATATCAGGTGAGGTTGTAGCGGAGTCTGCACAACATGATGAGTTGTCGAAACGTATTTACGCCTCGTATATGGCCTATGCAAAGGCGGTTAGGAGCTATCACGAGATCAGTGAACAGGCGTATCTGAACGCGCGTTGAAGGGCTAACTATGGAGCTCAAGAATACGGCTTACGAAGTCGAGCAAAGAGTTGCGACGATATGGCTTGATCGCCCCCACCGCATGAATGCTTGGACTGGGCGGCTGCATACGGAATACCGATATTTACTGCAGCGCGCGAATGACGATGCTGGGGTGGGCGCAATTGTGATCACCGGGCGTGGTCGCGGGTTTTGCGTTGGCGGAGATTCTGAGGCCCTAACGGGCCACAGCAAGCGCGGCAGCTACGACGCCGGCACGCCCCAAGACATCGCCAAGCCAGGCTATGGCGTCAATGGGAACTTCGATGCCGCCTTTGCCTATCACTTTGGATTATCCAAGCCGGTGATTGCGGCAGTGAATGGCCCCGCGGCTGGAGTTGGATTGGCGCTGGCTTGTTTTGCCGACATTCGGTTTGCCGTGCCGGGCATTAAGTTCACCACTGCGCATGGCAAGCTTAACTTGCCGGCCGAATACGGTTTGTCATGGATGTTGCCGCGCATCGTTGGATTAGGTCGTGCTAACGACCTGTTGTTGACCAGTCGAATTTTCTATTCAGAGGAAGCAGAGCGTATTGGCTTTATAAATCAGTTGTTTGCTGCCGAAGATTTATTGGCCGCAAGTCAAAGCTATGCGCGCGATTTAATAACGACCGTCGCACCAGAGTCATTGCGTCAGACTCGTTGGCAGGTATACCAAGACCTACACGGCGATGTCGCGTCTTCTGTTGATACGTCGGAGCAGTTGCTGGACGCGATGATGCGTGAGGACGATTACCGCGAAGGGGTAAAAGCCTTTATTGAAAAGCGTCCGCCGCAGTGGCCATCGCTGGAGAAAACCTAGACTCTAGCCATAGATCATTTGCGGTAGCCACGTCGTTAGGGCAGGCCAGATCAGCAAAAGTATCAGTAAGAGCAATTGCAGTACGATGAACGGCACGACCCCGGCATAAATTTCTGTGGTTGCAACGCTGCTGGGCGCAACGCCGCGCAGATAGAACAGCGCGAAGCCGAATGGCGGTGTAAGAAATGAGGTTTGCAGATTCACAGCGATCAGCACCCCCAGCCAAATAGGGTCCACGCCCATAGCCATTAGTGCGGGGCCAACAATAGGCACGACGACGAAGGTGATCTCGATAAAGTCGAGAATGAACCCGAGCAAAAAGATTACCAGCATGACGATGGCAAGCGCTCCCCACATGCCGCCGGGCATATTGTTAAAAGTGCTTTGTACGATCTCATCACCGCCGAAGCCACGAAAAACCAGAGAAAAAATCGATGCGCCGATGAGGATAAAGAACACCATGGCGGTGGTGGACATACTGGCTGCGCAGGTCGCGCGGAGGGTATCGACAGTTAATCGGCCGTAGGCCGCAGCGAGTATCAGGGCGCCCATAGCCCCCACCCCGGCGGCTTCGGTAGGTGTGGCATAGCCTGCGATGATGGAGCCAAGGACTGCGATAATGAGCAACAATGGCGGTAATAGAGCGCTGAGTATTGACGGTAAGGCGACAGCCTTGGTTTTAGGACGTTCGGGCATGGCGGCCGGAGTAAATACCGCGCGCAGTATTAAGTAGAGTAAATACAGCACCACCAGTAATAAACCCGGAATCAACGAGCCGGCGAAGAGGTCGCCAACCGATACGGACTTAGGCGCAAAGATGCCCATATTTAACTGCGCTTGTTGATAAGCGTTGGAGAGCACGTCGCCGAGCAAGACAAGAGCGATGGATGGCGGGATGATTTGGCCTAGCGTGCCTGTCGCTGCGATGGTGCCGGTAGCTAAGCTTGGCTGATAACCGCGCTGTAGCATGATGGGCAAGGACATCATTCCCATAGTGACAACGGTCGCGCCGACAATACCAGTGCTGGCGGCCATCAGCATACCTACAAGCACAACGGTTATCGCCAAGCCGCCGCGGAAATGGCCTAATAACTCAGAAAGGTTGGTGAGCAAGTTTTCGGCGATTTTGGTTTTTTCTAATAACACCCCCATGAACACGAACAGCGGCACTGCGATCAGTGTCTGGTTGGTGACAACCCCAAATAACCGACCCGGAATGAAGCCGAGGTCGCTCGGATTAAAGGTGCCGGCCCAGATGCCTAAACCCGCGAATATGATGGCCACGCCCGCCAGCGTGATTGCTACGGGATAGCCCGCGAGCAGCACCAAAAAGGTCACTAAGAACAGGATGAACGGAATCAGCTCTGGACTCATTGGTCTGAATCCAGAAGTTGTCGAGTTAGGCGCGCGCAGCTAGCTGTACCTTGCAAAATAAGTAAAACCGCGCTGATCGGCAGTAGCGTCTTAAGAATAAATACCGCTGGAATGCCACCGACCTCTGATGAGCCTTCCAGCACCCGCCAGCTGGCACTGACGTAAGGCAGGCTGGTGGTGAGGATAAGCAAGGCCATTGGCAGTAAAAAAGCGCAGTGGCCGACCAGGTTGATCAGTTGTTGTCGCTTAGCGGTTAATTGACTGTAGACAATGTCGACTCGTACGTGGCTGTCTTGAGCAACTCCGAACGCCAGCGCCAGCATAAAAAACAGCCCATGCAGATACATGACAGACTCTTGCAAAAAAATGGCACCGGTGTCGAACGCATAACGCAACACCACGACCACAACCGTCGCGACCACCATCAGCAACACGAGCCAGCGTAGCGGCCTTGCGATCCAGTCGCCGAGTCGCTCCAGCTGCTCTAGCCAACGGCCGATCGTTTTCATCCGATCCATTTACCCACAAGTAGCTCCAATAGGGTCCCGGCCAATAAGCATACGCCCACCCAAATGTTGCTGCGAAAAGCCTCAAAGCACCGATCTCGTTGCCGGTCGCGAATCAGCCAATGTTGATAACCGAATAGGCCGACCATCAGCATTAAACCTACGAAATACAAGTGCTGGTAACCTAGGTTAATGCCCAGCAAAAGAAATCCTAGCCACGCGCCGCCCTGCAACAGGCCGATCATCAGTCGGTCGAGGTCGCCGAAGAGTATTGCGGTGCTTTTGACGCCGATTTTTAGGTCGTCGTCGCGATCGACCATGGCGTATTCCGTATCATAGGCGACGATCCACAAAAGACTGGCAACGAACATGAGCCACGCCGTGCTGGGCACGGTGGCTTGTTGGGCCGACCACGCCATGGGGATACCCCAGCTAAATGCAGCCCCCAACACGACTTGCGGAAGATGGGTCCAACGTTTCATAAACGGATACAAGACGGCGAGACCGAGGCCGCCGATGGCCAATAGTTGCGTATCACGATTGAGAAAAAGCACCAATGCGCCGGCACCGGCAACGAGTCCAAAAAATAGCCACAGGGCATTGCGGGGGGCGATTGCGCCGGTAGCCAGAGGCCGTTGCTTGGTGCGTTTAACATGGCCGTCGACATCTCGATCTGCGTAGTCGTTGATAACGCAGCCCGCACTGCGCATGGCAAATGTGCCGAGGGTAAAGATCAATAGCAGTGACAAAGGCGGCAGTTGCCCAGCGGCCATGCAAAGGGCCGCCAGAGTTGGCCACAACAGCAAAAGGGTGCCGACAGGGCGATCTAGGCGCATTAAGGCGAGGTAGTCTTTCACGAGTTATCTTGAACCTAGAGCAAAAGCTTCGAGTGCGCTGATGTTAGTTTCAAAATACGCCCGTAGCCAGTAGGACTCAGCGTTGCTTTTTCGCGATCCGCGCAGTAGCTTACGGCGCTTCAGTGATTTGGGATTACGAGCGCCGAATGAAAAAGTGGCAATGCATAGTGTGTGGATGGATTTATGATGAAGAGGAAGGGTGCGAAGAAGAAGGCATTCCACCCGGTACTGCATGGGCTGACGTTCCGGAAGATTTTGTATGTCCAGAGTGTGGCGTCGGCAAAGCTGATTTTGAAATGATTGAAATTGACTGACGTTCAACGACGTTACCGCGCGTTGATGCCGCACTAATAACCACCAAGATTGAGAGTCCCATGAGCCTGACGAAGAAAATCCTTATCGGCATGACCCTGGGTTTAGCGTTAGGGGTGCTGTTTCAAGTTACTGATCTTGTTTCAAATGCTTTTATCGACAGCTACGTGCTTAACGGAGCGATCGACGCCGGCGGCAAAATTTTTGTCACGTTGCTAAAAATGATGGTCGTGCCCTTGGTCTTTGTGTCCCTTGTGTGTGGTGCAAGAAGTTTGGGCGCAACCGGCAGCGTGGGTCGATTGGGTGGCAAGACAATTGGTTTATATCTGCTCACAACCGCATTAGCGGTTTCCTTTGCATTGATGCTGGCATTGATTGTCGACCCGGGTTTGAGTGCCAGCGACGACAACAGCGCGGCGCTGACATTTGATGCCTATCAGGCGAAAGAAGCCCCCAGCGTCAAAGACACCCTCATCAACATTTTTCCGGCTAATCCTATTCAGGCGATGGCGGAGGGAAGCATGCTGCAAGTCATCGTGTTTGCACTGCTCTTAGGCTTGGCATTGAGTCGAGCGGGCGCGGCGGGAGATCGCATTGCCGATTTTTTTGCCGATCTCAATCAAGTAATGATGAAGCTCATAACCATGGTGATTCAACTCACACCCTATGGTGTGTTTTGTCTAATGGTGAAGCTTGGTGCGACAGTCGGCTGGGTAGAGATAGGCAAGGTATTGGCGTACTTTTTAACCGTTGCTAGCGCGTTAATCCTGCACGGGCTCATCGTTTATCCATCTCTGCTGAAAGTGCTAACGGGCATTAACCCCCTGATGTTTCTGCGCAAAATGCGCGAGCCGATGCTGGTCGCCTTTTCCACGTCATCGAGCGGCGCAACGCTGCCGGTTACGTTGCGTACCGTTGAGCATCGGATTGGCGTCAATAACAATGTGGCGGCATTTGCCGTGCCGCTTGGTGCCACCATCAACATGGATGGCACCGCAATCATGCAGGGCGTTGCTACGGTATTCATTGCCCAATTCTTCGGTTATCAACTAGGTGTTGACGCCTTATTGATGGTGGTCCTAACGGCTACATTGGCATCGATAGGTACAGCTGCTGTGCCTGGAGTTGGGTTGATCACCCTCACCTTGGTGCTTGATCAGGTCGGTTTGCCGGTTGAGGGTATAGGCCTAATCATCGGCGTAGACCGGTTGTTAGACATGTTGCGTACTGTGGTAAATGTTACCGGCGATGGCACGGTGGCCACGATTGTTGCTAAGACCGAAGGCCAATTGGATTTGGAAACTTTGCAGAATCCTACTGCCGGAGCAGTTGCGGAGACTTAAGTGGAGCCATGTCAGACGTTTAGATGTCGATCATCGGCAGGCGCCCACATTTCAAGTAACTGCTGTAACTCCTTCCCAGCGGCTGAATGCTCGTGCGCCGCCATGAGCGCCTCGCTGCGCTGAATAACCCTAGGCATCAGATGCGCATGAACGGATAGATCGGCGATGCGAAAGCTCTCCTCACCAGCTTGGCGCGTGCCCAAAATATCGCCCGGGCCGCGAAGCTTTAGATCCTGCTCTGCCAGATAAAACCCATCTTGGCTTTCGCGCATGGCATTCAGACGATGTTTGGCGGCTTCGCTCAGGCCTGGTTTAAACAGCAAAAAACAACGACTGGCCAACGTACCGCGGCCGACCCGACCGCGTAGTTGATGCAATTGCGCGAGCCCCAAACGCTCCGCGTTTTCAATGATCATCTGGGTGGCATTAGGTACGTCCACTCCGACTTCTACGACGGTGGTTGCCACGAGGAGGTCGATTTCGTGGCGTTTGAAAGCCTGCATTAGTGCGACTTTTTCGTCGCCCTTCATGCGTCCGTGCAGTAGCGCAATACGTTGCTCCGGCAGAGCCTGGATCAGTGCTGCTAAGGTACTCTCGGCGGACTGCGCATCTATTTCGTCAGAGTCCTCGATCAATGTACACACCCAGAATGCTTGTTGCCGCGCTTGCAGGACGCGGTACAAACGCTCCACTATCTTTGCGCGATTGTCTTGGGACACGGTATGCGTGTTAATGGGTTGGCGACCTTTTGGAAGTTCGTCGATTATCGACACATCCATGTCAGCGTATAAGGTCATGGTCAGGGTGCGAGGAATGGGTGTCGCGGTCATGACAAGCTGATGCGGGTGGCCACCCTTGCCCTGCAGTGACATACGTTGGTGCACGCCGAATCGATGTTGTTCATCGATGATCACCAGCACCAAACGATGGAATACGACCCGTTCTTGAAATAGTGCGTGAGTGCCGATGACTACTTGGGCCGCACCGTCTGAGACTTGTGCAAGTCCTTCGCGCTGTTGCTTTGCGGACATTTGCCCGGTCAGCAACGTACACTGAATGCCCAACGGCGCCAGCCATTGGCGAAAGTTTTGGGCGTGTTGTTCGGCCAATAATTCTGTAGGCGCCATGAGTGCTGCTTGGCCGCCGTTATGGATTGCACGAATAGCAGCAAATGCAGCAACGATAGTTTTTCCCGAGCCAACATCGCCTTGTACTAAGCGCAGCATAGGCAATGGCTTTGCTAGGTCTGAGGCAATTTCGTTAGCGACCCGCTGTTGCGCTGCGGTTAACTCGAAACCCAAGTTGGCGGTTAATTGGGCCTGTAAAGGACTGTCTTTAGTGAGTGCCGTTGCGCGCTCCTGACTGCGCTTTAATGCGCGGCCCTTCATAAGAACGTAGAAGGCACTAAGTTCGTCGATCGCCAATTGTTCTTGCAGCGCCGCAATCGACTTTAAGTCGGTAGGTGCGTGCAGTGACCGAAGCGTCGCGTATGGCGCGCCTGCGACGTCTGGCCAAGGTAGGGCGCAAACTTGGCTGCACAGTTTACGCAAGCGCTGTTGCCCTAGCCCCTGAGTGGTTGGATACACCGGGGTGAGATCTGGTGTGGGCACCGGGGGCTCGGTGGCAAAGGTCTGGTATTCCGGATGACTCATGGTCAGCTTGTTGCCATAAAAGCGTACGCTGCCGAAGGCTTGAATATAACTGGAGCTCTCGATCGCAGCGTGCTGATACTTGGAAAAGTGGAAAAAGCGCAACCTGAGTTCGCCGGTGGAATCACGTACTACGAGCTCAAGACTTCGTTGTCTTCCAAATATTATCCGGGTAGAAATAATTTTGCCTGATATGAGGGCTTCGCTGCCAATTCCGAGGCTGTTGATTGGGCTTATTTTTGAGCGATCTTGGTAACGAAATGGCAGATGCAGCAACAGATCGATCGGTCTGTGAAGCCCAAGTTTGGCGAGAGTTTGCGCCAGCTGCGGACCGACGCCATGCAACTGGGTTATCGGGCCTTGTGGGTCCAGAGCCATCGTGGGGATGCCAAGTCGGTCTAGCGTTTAGCTGCTCGGGCTTTGTACCATAATGGCATCGATTTCAATTTGTGCCTGTTTGGGCAGCGCGCTGACCTCAATCGCTGCCCTGGCTGGGTACGGTTCAGCGAAGTAGGTCGCCATAACCTCGTTGACGGTGGCGAATTCGCCTAGGTCGGTAAGGTAAATCGTAAGTTTTACGCAGTCTGACAAACGACCACCAGCGGCTTCGGCAATTGCGCGCAGATTAATAAATACCCTATGCGCTTGTTCCTCGAAGGCTTCACTGACCAATGTCATGCTGTCGGGATGGAGTGGAATTTGCCCGGAGATAAAGGTCATGGTTGCTGCCGGCGTTTGCACGGCTTGAGAGTAGGTTCCGATAGCCGCAGGCGCTTCCGGTGTCTGGATGATGGTTTTACTCAAAGCACTGTCTCCTTAATGGCCGCTGCGAGCCAAACTAATAACCACCGCCACATTGCGCAGTCGACGCATAAGTCGCGCGAGATGCGATCTGTTTCTCACCGTAACCCCAATCACTAGTGTGCTCGCCTCGGCGTTGCGCTCTTCTACGGTGATCGCGTCCACGCCCGCATCGGTGGCTGTTACTTCTGCGGCAATCTCCGCGACCACACCGTTTCGGCGCAGCACGTTTATCCGCAGGGTGGTCAAAAATTCTCCGGATGTGGTGCTGGTCCAGCGCGCAGGGATGATTTCGTGGGGGCTACGTCGACGAATTTCCGCCATGTTATTGCAGGCTTCGATGTGCACAACAAAGCCGCGACCGGGGGTCATATGGCCAACGATATGGTCGCCGGGTACCGGGCCACAGCAGCGCCCGTACTGCATCACCAAACCCTCGCCCCCGCGGATCGCTATCGGCCCGCCACCTTCCACTTCTACAGCCGCATATTCAGGATCATCGGCTGCCAGTAGTTTTTGTGCCACGACATAGGCCAGTAGGTCACCATTACCGATCGCCGCCAGCAGCTCATTTAGTCGTCGCACCCCGAGCTCTTTAAACACCCGCCGTAGGCGCCGAAAATCTAGGGTATTGATGCTCGTGTTAGCATTCGCTAACGCACGATTTAGCAGTTTGCGCCCCAGACGAATCGACTCACCCTGTTTTTGATGCTTGAGCTCATGCCGAATGGCCGATCGAGCACGCGACGTTACGACAAAGGTCAGCCAATCGGGATTGGGTCGGGACTCCTTAGAGGTAATGATTTCTACCCGCTGGCCACTCTCCAATTGTTGCGACAACGGCGCCAGCTTGCCGTCTACTCTGCAGGCGACGCACTGATTACCAATATCGGTATGTACGCTATAGGCAAAATCGACAGCACTCGCGCCCGTTGGCAACTCCATAATGTCACCGCGCGGCGTAAACACGTAAACGTCGCCGGGGAACAGGTCGATCTTTAGGCTTTCGATAAATTCCAACGGGTCACCGGCGCGCTTCTGCAGCTCCAAAAGATCCTTCGTCCATTGTCGCGCTCGTTGTTGGTTGCTGTCGAAATCGCCGTCGCTCTTATATAACCAGTGCCCGGCGATACCGTTATCTGCAACCGCGTCCATCTGCTTGGTGCGAATCTGCACCTCGATAGGCACCCCATGCATGCCGAATAAGCTCGTATGCAAGGATTGGTAGCCGTTTATCTTGGGGATTGCGATGTAATCCTTAAAGCGGCTGGTCACCGGTTTATAAAGATTATGCACCACACCTAGCGCGCGATAGCAGGCGTCCGGCTGATCTACAACGATGCGAAAGCCAAAGACGTCCATAATGTCTGCGAACGACTTATGTTTGGACTTCATCTTGCGGTAGATGGAGTAGCTGTTTTTTTCGCGTGCCTTCACGTCCGCGGCGATGCCCTCACGATTCATGGCGGCGGTGATGGTGTCGCGAATTTCCTCCATGAGCTCTTTGCGGTTGCCGCGGGCGGCAACAACCGACTGTTGAATTAGGTCCGCGCGCAGTGGATAAAGCGCCTTGAAGCCTAAATCCTCCAGCTCGGTTTTAAGCGTGTGGATGCCTAATCTATTCGCAATAGGGGCATAGAAATCCAATGTCTCTTTTGCAATTCGCCGCCGTTGGGCTGAAGACATAACACCGATGGTGCGCATGTTGTGCACACGGTCGGCGAGTTTGACCAAAATCACTCGGATGTCCTTGGCCATAGCCAGGGCCATTTTCTGGAAGTTCTCTGCCTGTGCTTCGTCCCGGCTAGAGAATATTTTGCTCAGCTTGGATACGCCGTCGACAATTTCTGCTACCGACTCACCAAATTTCTCCCCCAGAGTTTGCTTGTTGGTAGCGGAGTCCTCGATGACGTCATGCAGTAGCGCAGCCATTATTGTCTGCGGATCCATCCGCATATCTGAGAGTATGTGGGCAACCGCGGTCGGGTGGGTGATGTAAGCGTGACCCGTACGACGAGACTGACCGTCATGCGCGTGGGTTGCATAGGCGTGTGCCTGTTTGATTAGGTGGAGTTCGTCGCCACTGAGATAGCTGAGATTGTCTACCAGTGAAGCCAGAGTCGCTGGCGCAGCGACACTGGACTGTTTTGCGCGCTCGGCAAGCTGCGCAACGAAAAAGGATTCAGGGGCGTGCTCAGCCGGCTGCTGGCTCATCCGCTCCTGTCTCGCCGCCATTGATCGCTGCGATATTAAAACTCATCTCGATCTCTTCATCTTCCTCTTCAAGAGATACCTCGTGACTGTCGAGCACTTCATGACTGATTAGCCCTTCGGCAATTTCCCGCAGCGCGATAACGGTGGGCTTGTCATTTTCCTCAGCCACTAAAGCTTCGGTACTGTAGCGGCGTAAGCCACGAGCGCGCCGGCTCGCGAGCATCACCAGCTCAAAGCGATTGGCTACATGTTCTAGGCAGTCCTCAACGGTGACTCTTGCCATGGCTACTAATCCTCTTGAAAAAGTCGTTAAAAAATAGCGAGATCGGTGCTATTTATGAACATGCATGTTACCGCTGGTTGCGCCTATGGACAAGGTGTGTGGCGCGCTATCGCAGCAACTTTGCGACCTCAGAGCGCTGGACCTGACGTTCGCGCCGCAGTCGCGTACTTTGAATAATGGCCAACAGGTCCTGTTGCGTGCGCTTGAAGTCCTCGTTCACAAGTAAATAGTCATAGCGTGTGGCCTGGGCCATGTCCGTTTTTGCCTCGGCGAGGCGCCTTTGTATTGCGCTCGCAGAGTCTTGGCCGCGTCCATGTAAGCGCTTTTCCAGTTCTGTCATGGAAGGCGGCAGAATAAATATGCTCAGCGCATCGGCCAACATCCCGCGCACTTGGTCAGCGCCTTGCCAATCGATTTCTAAGATGACGTCTTTACCGTCGGCGCGGCAGCGGTCCACCTCGCGACGTGAACTGCCGTAGCGCTTTCCAAAAACGTCGGCGTGTTCTAGAAACGCGCCGTCGTCAATCATCTGGTCGAATTCGGTGTCTTCAATGAAGTAATAATTTTCGCCGTTGCGCTCGCCCTCGCGCATGGCTCGAGTGGTGTGACTGACACAGACAACAATATCTGGATCAGCTTCAAGTACGGACTTAACCAAGCTGGTTTTGCCTGCCCCAGATGGTGCCGAGACAAGAATTAAGCTGCCAGTATTCATTCGACGTTTTGCACCTGCTCGCGGATTTGCTCGATAACAACTTTCAAATCAATGGCTTTTTGTGACACTTCAGATTGCGAGGCTTTGGCGCCTAGGGTGTTGGCTTCGCGGTTTAGTTCCTGGGATAAGAAATCTAATCGTCGACCGTGGGGGCCTTGGCTGTTCAGTAACTGGCGCGCTTCTTGGACATGAATGCCAAGTCTGTCCAGCTCTTCGCGGATATCCGCACGCTGAGCTAAGAGCGCGATCTCTTGCTCTAAGCGTGCCGGGTCTGCCTGAACCTGCAGCTCTTCGAGTTTGCGCTGGAGTCGGCGCTGTTGCAGTTGCATGATGTCGTCGCCGAGCGGCCGCACGAAGGCAATGATTTCTTCGATGGTAGCGAATTGCTGCTCAAGCAGATCGCTAAGGCGCCTGCCCTCGGAGTTACGTGCGTTGACCAACTGTTCTAACGCGCTTTCGAAAAGATCGGCAGCAGCTCTTAGCAGCAGTGTCTGATCAACTTGCGGATTAGTCAGCACGCCAGGCCATTTCAATAGATCAAGCGCGTTTGGGGCGGCGGCGCTTGGCACGGTGCGACTGATTTCTTCGGCAGCCGAGACGATTTGGCCAAGAAGGACAGTATTCAGCTCGAGGGATGGCTGGGACAGGTCAGGTTCAAGCTTCAACGTTGCGTCAATCTTGCCGCGCGTTATGTGCTGGCGTAGCAGTTCGCGGGCGGTAGGTTCCAAAGCGCGCAGGGTTTCTGGCAGGCGAAACTGGTTGTCTAAGTAGCGGTGGTTAACGCTGCGCAGCTCCCAGCTTATCTGGTATCCATTGCTTACTGTCGTTGCTTGGGCAAATGCGGTCATGCTCGAAAGATGGGTCATACAAGTCTTGCTAGGGCACAGCTATAAGATCACAGATTATCCAACCATTAGTCTGCGCTGTACATTGCTCGCTGCCCCTGTAAGCGTAATTTGTACTGAATTTCCTGACGCGTTAGCAAACATCAAACTATAATGCTGGTTTTATAATAAGGATTGCTCATGCGCCCGAGTGGACGAATCGCGAACGAACTGCGGCAGGTCAAATTCACGCGCCATTTCACTATGCATGCGGCAGGCTCGGTGTTAGTGGAATTTGGTAATACCAAGGTTATCTGTACGGCTTCAGTGGAGAACTCTGTGCCCGGATTTATGCGTGGTAGGGGCGAGGGCTGGATCACTGCAGAATACGGCATGTTGCCGGGTGCCACCAATACACGCAACGATCGGGAGGCGGCGAGGGGTAAGCAAAATGGCAGAACGGTTGAAATCCAGCGTCTCATAGGGCGCTCATTGCGCGCCATGGTAGATATGACCAAGCTCGGTGAGCGCACGATCAGGTTGGACTGTGATGTGATACAAGCCGATGGTGGTACTCGCACCGCGTCAATAACCGGCGCCGCTGTGGCGTTAGTCGACGCATTGAGAGAAATCGACGCGGAGTCGGCGCTTGTGGCTTTGGTCGCTTCCGTGAGCGTTGGTATATACAACCAAACGCCGGTGTTGGATTTGGATTATGCGGAAGATTCCAAAGCTGAGACGGATATGAATGTGGTGCGTATGGGCAATGGTGGCTTTATTGAACTGCAGGGCACAGGCGAGGGCGCGCCTTTTAGTGGTGATGAATTGCAACAGCTGATCGTACTGGCGGAACAAGGCACGAATGAACTGCTGGCGTTACAGCAGGCTGCGCTGGCTTAGGGGGATGCATGCAACAACAAGCCTTTATCGACTTCTTGATTACACAGGGTGTCCTAAAGTTTGGTGAATTCAGACTAAATTCAGGACGCGTTAGCCCCTATTTTTTCAACCTAGGCGCTGTCAGTGATGGCGCCGGATTTGCGCAGTTGGGCCGTGCATACGCTGATGCAATTTTGGCCGCTGAAATCGATTTCGATGTGCTGTTTGGGCCAGCGTACAAAGGCATTCCGATTGCAGTAGCGACTGCAACGGCGCTTGCTGAACAGGGCGTGCACGTCGGTGTGGCCTATAACCGCAAAGAAGCGAAGGATCACGGTGAAGGCGGTTCACTGGTGGGTGCCGAAGTCTCCGGCCGAGTTCTGTTAGTTGACGATGTGCTGACCTCTGGCAAAGCTATTCGCCAGAGTGTCGATCTTATCGGGCAGACGGATGCGCGTATTGTCGGCACCGTCATTGCTCTTGATCGGGCTGAACTGTTTGATGGTGGCGTAACCGCGGTGGAGGCGTTGGCCAGCGACCTGGGCGTACCGATCGTAAGCATTGCCTCGGTAGTGGACATCATAGAGCAAGTGGACGACGCGTCTTTGCTGCAGCGGATGGTTGAATATCAGCAGCAATACTGCCGCTTGACTTAGACCTTTCGGTCGCAGCAATTAAGCGCATAACTTAGAAGTCGCATCAAAGGCCTAAGAAGAAGTGTCAGCAAAAACGTTTTGTTCGATTAAAGTCCATTGTTCCGGCCAATCGTTAGTGGGCAGCTGACGAAAATTCGACCGCACGAATTGTTGGATGCGGCCTTCCGCCAGCGCCAGCATAAGGTTGGCAGTCGCATTCACTTGGTAGTTGGGCAGCGCAGGCTGCTGTGCACGGTGCTCCCTCAGAATCTGGCGCAGCTGCGTCTCGATGCGATCCAGTAATTGGCAAACGCGATTGCGTAATCGGTGGGTTTCGCCCTGTAGAGCGTCGCCTGCAAACAATCGCGCGAAACCAGGATTGCGTTCGACAAAGGTGATCAGTAGAAGCACGATGTCATGGCAACGTAGTTTTGCGCTGTCCTGTTCTTGCATGATTTGGCCGATACGATTGAACAGCGTTAGCTCGGCGTATTCGATAAGCCCGTCTAACATTTTCGCCTTGCTTGGAAAGTGACGATATAGGGCCGCTTCGGAGACGCCGACCTGTTGGGCGAGCGCAGCTGTGGTGATCCGCCCTCCTGGATTTGCCTGCAACATAGCGGCAAGTTCTCGCAGGATCTCCTGACGTCGGCCGGATTTAGCCATCAGCGAGGATTTGCGTGCCGACGCCGCTGTCGGTAAAAATTTCTAATAACAGAGCATGGGGCACGCGGCCGTCTATAATCTGCACGCTTTGCACTCCGCTAGACACCGCGCTGAGTGCGCATTCAACCTTTGGCAGCATGCCTTCGTTGATGATGCCCTCGCTGATCAACGACTTCACATCCGCCTTAGACAAGCCAGATAGCGTGTTTTGTTCGGCATCGAGGATGCCAGGCGTATTGGTGAGTAAGACGAGCTTAGAGGCAACTAGGGCCTCTGCGACCTTGCCGGCAACAATGTCCGCGTTGATATTATAGGACTCGCCGTCTCCGCCGACACCGATTGGCGCGATGACTGGAATGAACTGCGACTCGGTCAGCGTTTCGAGGACGTCGACATTGACCTCAGTAACCTCCCCCACTTGCCCTATATCGACGAATTCTTCGGTGTCCTTATCCACGGTATGGGTGGACAGTTTTTGCGCTTTTAATAGGCCGCCGTCTTTGCCTGTAATGCCAACGGCGCGGCCGCCATGCGTGTTGATCAGCGACACGATTTCTTTGTTTACTAGCCCGCCAAGCACCATCTGCACCACGTCCATAGTGTCTGCGTCGGTGATCCGCATACCGCCGACAAACTTAGATTCAATGCCAAGTTTGTGCAATAAGTCGCCGATTTGGGGGCCGCCGCCGTGGACGATAATTGGATTGATGCCAACTAATTTCATAAGCACGACATCACGAGCAAAGTTATTTTTTAACTGCTCGTCGATCATGGCATTGCCGCCGTATTTGATAACAACGGTCTGGCCATGGAATTTTTGGATATAGGGTAAGGCCTCGGTAAGAATCTGAGCCGTGGTCGCGCTGGTGTCGGTTTTCATAATGGTATGTTCATCGAAAGCTTAGCGTGTTGTCCACCGCACTCAACTCAGCTTGGAATTCGTCTTGGACGCGCTCTAACGCTTCTGCACTGTCTGCCTCAAATCGCAGCGACAACACTGGGCTGGTATTCGAGGGCCGAATCAAACCCCATCGGTCATCAAAATCCACTCGAATGCCATCGATTGCGGTCAAGCGGCCGTCGCTGAATCCATTGTTCGCAACCAACGCGTCCATGACTTCAAACTTTCTTGTTTCAGTGGTGTGAATCTTGATTTCAGGGGTGCTAAATGTCGCTGGGTATTGGGCAAACAGTGAATCGGCGTTTAGTTCGGTTTGACTCAGCAGTTCCAGTAGTCTGGCAGCAGTGTACAGGGCATCATCAAAACCGTACCAACGTTCGCCAAAACATATATGCCCACTGAATTCGCCGGCCAGTGCCGCCTCGGTTTGCTTGATTTTAGCTTTTATGTGCGAGTGCCCGGTCTTCCACATGATGGCTTCGCCACCCGCTTCGCTAATAATTCGCTCCAGGTGCTTACTGCACTTCACATCGAAAATCACTGGGGTGCCTGGGTTACGACCAATAATGTCCTGAGCGAATAACATCATCATTTTATCGGGCCAAATGATTTCGCCCGTTGGCGTAATTACGCCGAGGCGATCGCCATCGCCGTCAAACGCTAGGCCGATATCGGCTTTTTCGTTTTTTACCGCTGCAATTAAGTCTTGCAGATTTTCAGGTTCAGCGGGGTCCGGGTGGTGGTTTGGAAAGTTGCCGTCGATTTCGCAAAACAACGGAATGACCTCGCAACCCATAGCCTTAATGAGCTTTGGCGCGAGCTCTCCGGCTACGCCATTGCCGCAGTCAACGGCTACTTTGAGGGGGCGAGTCAGCGTTGTTGTTGCGAGCGCAGCAGCGATGTATTGATCGGACAAATCCGTTGTCTCAAGTGAACCGTCGGCATGGCTGAGGTCGTTGTCTTGCAGTCGTTGGTACAAGCCTTGAATCAGCTCTTCAGCCAGAGTTGTGCCGCCGATCATCATTTTCAGACCGTTGTATTCCGGTGGATTGTGGCTACCGGTAATCATGATGCCGGTCCCGGTCTCCAGTGCGTGCGTCGCAAAGTAAAGAACAGGCGTCGGCACCTGCCCCACAGTGATAACGTGCATTCCGCCGTCAACCAAGCCCTGACTCAAGGCCCGCTCTATACCCGGGCTTGATAAGCGCCCGTCGCGACCGACAGCCGCGGTGTGCTGGGATTGGCTAATGGCTTGGGCCGCGAAAGCTCTGCCGATCCAATAGCAAATCTGATCTGTCAGGTTGGTCGTGGTGATACCGCGAATGTCGTAGGCGCGAAAAATACCTGAATCCAGTTCCAGGGCATCTAATGGCGTCGGCGTGAAGTCGGGCGTGTGCATGGTGAAAAATTCAGCTCCTATGAGGGGGTTTACCGTTAGTTAACTGTTCGCCCAAAGTCTTGGCGATTTGTTGCAGCAGCTTGGTGGCCATGTCTTTCTTGCTCTGGCGCTCGAAAGACACCTCTGCGTGGTCACAGATAAATGTGGTCGCATTGTTTGGGCTATTAAAGCCGATGCTCGAATCCGAAACATCATTAACGATGATGGCGTGAAGACCTTTACGTTGGCGTTTTGCTCTTGCGTGGTTCAATGTGTCCTGAGTTTCTGCGGCAAAACCCACAACCACAACGTCATGGGCACTTGCGGCGACGCTGGCGATAATGTCAGGGTTTTCGACTAAGCGCAGATCCAGATGCTCCTCATTTGAAGGATTTTTTTTGATCTTTTGTTCAGCCGCCTCGGCCACCCGATAATCCGCTACTGCAGCGACGCCAATGAAAAGATCGATATTTTCCAGCTGGCCATGCACAGCGGCATGCATGTCTGCAGCACTCACGACATTGTGCCGCTCGATCGACGCGCTGCTTTCGGGCACCCCAGGTCCAGCGATTAAAGTTACCTGGGCACCAGCAGAGGCGGCGACTTCGGCCAGACTTAAGCCCTGCACGCCAGAGCTGTGATTGGAAATAAAGCGCACTGGATCGATGGCTTCTTGGGTTGGCCCCGCGGTAATCATGATGTTCAGATTCTTCACTATCGCTGCCGCTTCTGGTGCCATACCAGACTGATCTAACGCACTAATCAGGGTGCTCGGATCGGGCAGGCGGCCCGGCCCGTATTCCCCGCAGGCCTGTTCCCCATCATCAGGTGGTATCACGCGATAGCCAAAGCCTTGCAAAGCGCGCAGGTTTTGTTGTGTTGCGGCATGTAGGTACATCCGCTGATTCATTGCCGGAGCGACCAGCACCTGAGCGTCGGTCGCTAGGCACAGTGTGGTCAGTAAGTCGTATGCCTGACCGTGGGCCAACGCGGCAATGCAATTAGCGGTGGCCGGCGCAATAAGGATTTGATTCGCCCAGCGGGCCAGTTCGATGTGTCCCATTGACGCCTCTGCGTTAGGATCCCAAAGGTCATCGCGCACCGGATGGCCTGCAACCGCCTGTAGAGCTGTTGGCGTCACAAATTTATGGGCATTGGCGGACATCACCACATTTACTTCTGCGCCCTCGGCGCGCAGTGCTCGCACAAGTGCAGGTGTCTTATACGCAGCGACACCAGCGGTAATTCCAAGCAGTATGTTTTGGCCTTCTAGCCGGCTCATAGGACACCTTTTGCAGTTCTTGCAATGTGAGTATTAATGAAAACAGCAGACGATAACAAAGATGCATCGATCGTAGGGCGCGAGCTTAACGATGAATGCCCTAACAGGGAACCGCATTCCCCCCAGTCTGCGTCAATTGCAAGCTGGCAATTGCAAGAGCAGCCGCGCTATCGGCTCATTCACGAAGGGGCGGAGGCGCTGGCCAATGCGGAATTGCTGGCCGTCTGCCTTGGCTCGGGAGTTGCGGGCGAAGACGCGGTTGCAATGGCAAGAAGGCTGTTAAAACAGTTTGGCGGTATTGGCGGTTTACTGTCGGCACCAATGCCCAAGCTGCTGCAATGTTATGGGGTGGGCTCGGCAAAGGCCTCGGTGATCAAGGCAATTCAAGAATTGAGCCTGCGCGACGTTGAACATGAGTTGGCCCATGCTGATCAGTTTGCCGACTCGGCGTCGGTCTCACGATTTCTGCGCAGGCGCATCGGGCATGAATCTCGAGAAACATTTGCTTGTTTGTTCCTAAATGCGCGCAATCAGCTGATCTCCTTTGAGGTGCTGTTTCGCGGTTCCGTGGATCGGGCTCATGTGCATGCGCGAGAAGTGTTGCGGCGCGGAATTGAAATCAATGCCGTTGCGGTGGTGCTGGCGCATAACCACCCCTCAGGTTCGCCCGAACCGAGCCAGGCCGATATTCATTTGACCAGGCGACTTGTTGAGTTGCTAGAACAGGTGGATATTCGAGTATTGGACCACATTGTGGTGGCCGCTGGAGCCTGCGTTTCCTTTGCTCAAAGAGGCCTGTTGTAGTGCCGCTGTTGCTGTTAAAGGGCACCTCTGGTATAAACGCGCCTCAAATTTTTGGGGTACGACCATGTCTCAGGTATGTCAGGTCACAGGCAAACGGCCGATGACGGGCAATAACGTCAGCCACGCGCAAAACAAGACTAAGCGAAGGTTTTTACCAAACTTGCATTATCATCGTTTTTGGGTGGAGACAGAGAAACGTTATGTAAAGCTAAGGGTTTCTTCGAACGGCATGCGCATTATTGACAAGAAGGGCATCGATGAGGTGCTCAAAGATATGCGCGCTGCTGGGCAGAAAGTTTAGCTCGGCGGCAATTCACTCAGTATTCGACTATACGGAAGACAGAACCATGCGCGATAAAATCAAATTAGTATCAAGTGCGGGCACCGGCCACTACTATACAACCGATAAGAATAAGAAAAACACTCCAGATAAGATGGAAATCAAGAAATACGATCCCGTTGTGCGCAAGCATGTTATCTACAAGGAAGGCAAAATTAAGTAGGGCGCATGCCTGAACTCCCCGAGGTTGAAACAACCAAGCGGGGCATAGAGCCCTTTATCGTCGGAGAAACCATTGCGGCGGTAGTGGTTCGAAATAAAAACCTGCGCTGGCCTGCGCAGGTTCCGCAAGCTTTGGTTGGCCAGCAGATTTCCCATGTTGGTCGACGCGCAAAATATCTCCTTATTACCACACCCATTGGCACTCTCATTGTGCATTTGGGCATGTCTGGCAGTCTCCGCTTGGTGGATGCCAAAGCTGCGGTCAAAACCCACGACCACATTGATTTACAGTTCGATTCTGGCCATTGCCTGCGGTACAACGACCCCAGACGTTTTGGTAGCTTTCACTTTTACAAGGCTGACCCTGCTGAGCATTGGCTTTTGGCTGACCTAGGTCCCGAACCGCTGGGTAATGACTTTTCGGGTGAGCATCTATTTCAGCAGGCGCGGCGCCGCCGCATCGCTGTAAAGAACCACATCATGGACAGCAAGGTTGTAGTCGGTGTTGGCAATATCTACGCAGCAGAAGCGCTGTTTAGTGCCGGCATTAGACCGACGGTACAGGCCGGCCGAGTTACGCGCGTGGGGTACGAGCGACTGGCATCACATATTTCAAAGATTTTGGCGCGTGCCATTCAGGTTGGGGGCACTACCTTGAGGGATTTTGTCGGTTCCGACGGTCAACCAGGTTATTTCCGCCAAAGCCTGAATGTCTACGGCCGTGCGGGTGAGCCCTGTCGGGTCTGCTCGTCTCTGCTTAAAGGTATGGTGTTAGGCCAGCGCGCTACGGTGTATTGCCCCAAATGCCAAAAGGCCAGTGGTTGGCGCTAGCCTCCTTTAGGTTTGGCCCTCTTTATTGGCCAGTGCTGCGACGACCTTGGGGTCGACGAATTGCGAAATGTCGCCGCCCATAGCCGCAATTTCTCGCACCAACGTTGAAGAAATGAAAGAGCAATCTTTGGATGTTGGCAAAAACACGTATTCGACATCCGGTGCCAGTGAGCGATTCATATCGGCCATTTGGAACTCGTAATCAAAGTCCGTGACGCTTCTGAGTCCGCGCAGTATAAAGCGCGCGCCCTTGGAGGCGACGTAATCCACTAGGAGCGTGTTAAACCCCTCAACCGACACTCGGTCATCATATTGCTTGGCGACGTCCTGGCACAGTGCGATGCGTTCGGCTAGAGCAACCTTAGGATCTTTTTGAGCGGAGGTGCCTATGGCAAGAATCACATGATCGAATAAGTGCAATGCGCGATCGATCAGGTCGGTGTGTCCATTAGTGATTGGATTAAATGAACCGGGATAAACGACGATATTTTTGCTCATATTTGGTGCTGCCCCTCAGCAGGATTACCTGGTTGGTTGCTTCCATAGGAGGAGCGGATGGTAGCTGCGCACCCCATCTGTCGCAACTTGCTAACCGGAGGCTAAAACGCTGGATGTCGCGCCTGCGCGAGTGGTCTTTTTTACGCTCAGCTGAAAACGCGCACACAGCTCCAACAGCATTTCTCCGCTCGATGCTTCAAGGTACACGGAGCCTTTAATTAGCGCACGTTCAAACAATGCGCTTAAGGCGTGCTCTAGCAATTCGGGTTGTTGGTAGGGTGGGTCTAAAAAGATGATGTCGAAGGGGCTCACGGCGGATTCAACAAAGCGGTCAGCGCGCGTATGTGCAACTTGGCAGTTCTTCGCGCCCAGCGTCTGAATATTCGCTAATAAGGCTGTTGCGGCTGGTTGGCTTGACTCGACGAAGGTTACGGCTTGCGCACCGTTAGAGGCCGCTTCAAATCCTAACGCGCCAGATCCGGCAAATAGGTCGAGACACTTGGCGCCCGCTAATTCAGGCCGAAGCCAGTTAAATAGGGTTTCGCGCGTTCTACCGAGCGTTGGACGCAGCTCGCTGGCGTCTGGAAAGCGCAGCGTACGACTGCGCCAAGCGCCGCTGATTATGCGCACCTTTTGCTGGCGATCTTTAGTTGAACGACTAATGTGCGTTACTACCGGCGGTTTTAGCGTACTTCATAGACGAGTCATTATAGAATGTGCGAGTTCAAAGCACGACAGGGACAGATCTCATGCCCGATTATTTTGGAGCGCAATAGCGATGACCCATGATGATAGAGCTTCGGCAGATGAGCAGCGCTTTTTCGGGCGGTTGCGCAGCGGATTGGCCAAAACTCGCAATCAGCTCGCTACCGGCGTGGGTAATCTGCTGCTGGGTGAAAAAGAGATTAGCACTGAAGCGTTGGACGATCTGGAAACGGCCCTACTCACCACGGATGTTGGAGTTGAGGCGACCAAGAGCATTATCGATGAGCTCACGGCGCAGGTCTCACGCAAACAACTGGCGAATATGGACGCACTTTATCAAGCGCTGCGCGAGCTTATGGTGGAGCGCTTGCGTGGCCTTGAAAAGCCCTTCCTACTGGGATCTGGAACACCTCAGGTGATCTTTTTCGTAGGTGTAAATGGCGTGGGCAAAACCACGACGATTGGCAAACTGGCAAAACGATTAATGGCAGAGGGCCGGAGTGTCATGCTGGCTGCTGGAGACACTTTCCGCGCGGCAGCGGTGGAGCAACTTCAAGCCTGGGGTCAGCGCAACGGCGTGCCGGTGATTGCTCAATCCCAAGGCTCCGATGCAGCGTCCGTTGTATTCGATGCGGTGCAGGCAGCGCGGGCGCGTGGGGTCGACGTTTTACTCGTGGACACTGCAGGGCGCTTACAAGCGAAAACCCAACTGATGGATGAGCTTGCTAAAGTTCGTCGCGTGGTTGAGCGTATTGACCCGCAGGCGCCGCACGAGGTCGTCTTGGTTCTTGATGGGGGGGTCGGCCAAAACGCCTTGAGTCAGGTTGATTTATTTCATGAGGCGGTCGGCGTTACCGGTTTAGTGGTTTCTAAATTAGATGGCACGGCCAAGGCAGGTGTGGTCTTTGCGATCTCGCAAAGTGCTTCAGCTTCGGATGTTCCTGAATTGCCGATCTATTTTGTCGGGGTGGGCGAGAGCGAGGATGATTTGCGGCCATTTGCAGCGGACCAATTTGTTCAAGCGTTGTTAGCATCTGATACAGAAAATGAGAATCGGTTTTGAGCAGTATTATCTTTGAGCGCGTTACCAAGCGTTTCGAGAATGGTCGGGAAGCGCTATCAGAGATCAGCGCAGAGTTTGCTTCGGGATCGATGACCTTTTTAACTGGTCATTCTGGCGCCGGTAAAAGTACGTTCTTAAGATTGCTGATAGGGGCTGAAGCGGCGACCCGCGGGCACATTCATGTTGATGAGGTCGATATCGGTCGCCTAGGTGCACGGCGAATGCCATGGTACCGGCGCCAGGTGGGTGTGGTATTTCAGGATCACAATCTGCTTCTTCAGCACAGCGTCTTTGACAATGTTGCTCTGCCGTTACGTATTAGTCACCTTAGGGAAAGAGAGGTGTCTAGCCGGGTACGCGGGGCATTGGGCAGGGTTGAGTTGCTCGGCAAAGAGCATTTGATGCCGAGCCAATTGTCTACTGGTGAGCGGCAGCGAGTCGGTATTGCTCGAGCGGTTGTCGGCAGACCGAAGATACTGTTGGCAGACGAACCCACGGGTAATCTTGATCCAGATTTGGCGCGCAGTGTTATGGAGCTCTTTTGCCGGTTTAACGAATTGGGCACCACCGTTTTAATCGCCAGTCACGACATCGGTTTGATTGAGTCCCTGCAAATGCCAGTTCTGAATTTGGTCGCAGGTCGGATAGCAGAAGCCAGTGGAGTCCCAGGTGGCCCGTAAACCCCGAGTAGATAGAGGTAAGCGCTGGCCGGCGCCATCATTCCGTTTACGCGATTGGGCCTCGGATCATCGACGTGCGATCGCCGAAACCCTTGAGTTTGTGAGTCTTCGACTGGGCAGCAGTTTGTTTGTGTGGTTGCTGGTTGGTATTGCATTGGCGTTGCCTGCAGCCTTGCGCCTTGCGCAATTAAATTTTGTTGCGTTGGACGATGGTTGGCAGGGCCAACCCGGTCTCAGTGTGTACTTTGTGGTCGGAACCGAGGCCGACCACTTGACGGCTGTTCAAGAATTGCTGCGGCGATCTCCATCGGTATCAGCCACGCAGTTGACCGATGCGGATCACGCATTACAGGAATTTATGGCCGCAAGCGCCGATTCCAGCAGTTTGACTGCGGCGTTGGAAATGCTGTCTGACAATCCTCTGCCCGCATCGCTACAGGTGTCTGTTACCAGTGAAGTAACGCTGGAAACCCTCTCCGCATTGCGTGAAGAGCTTCTGCGCACTGACCACGTAGACGATGTTGTTATTGAGCGTACATGGCTCGAACGACTACGCAGTTTGACTCAGTTGGTTGAGCGCTTGGGTGTGATTCTTGGTGTCCTGTTTGGGCTCGGCGCAGTTTTGGTTACTGCCGCGTCTGTGCGATTAGCAATAGAGAGCCGCTTGGAGGAGTTGCGTGTATTGAGTTTGGTCGGCGCCACCCGAGCGCAGATTCGGCGGCCATTTTTATATTTTGGGGTATTTTATGGGTTGGGTGGCGCGGTCGTCGCTGCAATGTTGCTGGCAATCGCCTTAACCGCGATCGAAGCGCCATTGACCGAATTGCTGGGCAGTTATGACATTCCTGTGTATGTGCAAGGATTTGGGGGGGTCTTTCTAGCGACATTACTTGGGGTGGGAATTGTATTGGGCGTTACCGGCGCCCGGTTGGCGGTCCGCCAGCGCATCCGTGGCGTTCAAGAAATGGCGTATTAGTGCTCCAGCGGGGCGTTGAAGGCATTAATGTTCAGAGAAAAGATATTAGCACTCGGCTAGAGAGAGTGCTAATATAGACCCAAAGTGTTACCGGAAGTATCACATGAGTACGAACATTATGACCATGCCGAGCATCTCTCCAGGAGCAGATCTCGACGCCTACCTGCGAACGGTTAGCCAATTTCCGATACTTGAGCCTGCGGAAGAGCGGGCGTTGGCTGAAAAATTCTATAACGATGGTGATCTCGATGCCGCGCGGCAACTCGTGTTGTGTCACCTGCGTTTTGTCGCACATCTCGCCCGTACCTACCAGGGGTATGGATTGCCGCATGCGGATCTGATCCAAGAAGGCAATGTGGGTTTGATGAAGGCGGTAAAACGCTTTGATCCGACCGTGGGCGTTCGACTCATTTCCTTTGCAGTGCATTGGATTAAGGCCGAGATGCACGAGTACATTCTGCGTAATTGGCGCATTGTTAAGGTCGCTACGACTAAAGCTCAGCGAAAGTTGTTTTTCAATTTGCGCGGTGCGAAGCGGTCACTCTCGTGGCTTAGCGCTGAAGAGACAAAGGCGATCGCACAGGATTTAGGTGTAACTGCCGAAGAAGTGAATCGCATGGAAGGGCGGTTGAGTGCCAGTGATATGGCCTTTGACGGATACGCAACTGATGATGATACCGTGTCAGCGCCGGTGCATTTTCTGGCGTCGGCGGCGCTTGATCCTGCAGATTTGGTTGCTGATGCTGATTCACAACGTGATGTTAGTCTGCGGCTGAGCGAAGGGCTTGCGAAACTGGATGAACGCAGCCGCGACATCTTGCAGCAGCGCTGGTTAAGTGATGCCAAATCTACTCTGCACGAGTTGGCTGATGAATATGGCGTATCGGCTGAGCGCATTCGACAGTTAGAAAAGAATGCGATGAAAAAGCTAAAACTGGCAATCGCTGACTAGTAAGAGCCGTGTGGGCTAAAGTTTTTCTTGCCGTTGGCAGCTTGTATGGCTTGCTTGGGGTAGCTTTGGGTGCGTTTGGTGCGCACGGGTTGCGTGATCGGCTAGACCCGAGTCAGCTCAGTAGTTGGCAGACGGCGGTGCACTATCAACTTATCCACGCGATCGCACTCCTTGTCGTTGGTGTATGGCTTCTACAATCCGGCCCCGCCCCCCTGCGCTACGCCGGTGCGTTTTTCTTGGCCGGCGTTGTTCTGTTCAGCGGCAGCATTTACGTGCTGATATTGACCTCCACGACATGGCTCGGTCCCGTTACTCCGCTAGGCGGGCTGTGCTTAATGGTGGGATGGGCGGCCATGATTTATGCTGGTATTTCTGCTCAGAACTAGCACTTTCGTATGCCCGAATCCCCCGAATCCATAATCGATAAGGCGAATTCGCCGGAACAGGCGTTCAGCTATATCAGACGGCGCGGCCGTTTTACTGCGGCACAGTCGCGGGCCTATGCCAGCCTGCTCGAGCGCTATCGAATCTCGCCCCAAGACCTTCAGCATCGTTCGGGGCCGGTCGGTATGGAAATCGGTTTTGGTATGGGTGCCGAATTACTTGACTGGGCGAGCCAGCAGTCGTCTTGGTACCTGTGTGGTGTTGAGCTTTACCAGCCTGGCATTGGCGCAATGCTGACGCGCCTGCACAGCCGGCAATTGACCAATGTAGGGCTAATAGATCAGCCGGCACAGCAGGTACTGGCGGCTTTACCTGAGCATGGACTTGATGAAGTCCGTATCTTTTTTCCTGACCCTTGGCCGAAGAAACGGCACTTTAAACGTCGCTTGATCCAGCCTGAATTTCTCGCTCAATTACATAGAGTGACGAAGCCGGGGGCATTTGTCCGGCTGGCTACGGATTGGGCGCCTTATGGGGAGTGGATGGTTGAGCAATTCTCCACTGTCGAAGGATTTAAATTAATAGATGATCGCGTGCGTAGGGCCGACGAGCAAACGGCCGCGACCCGGGGAACCACCAAATTTGAAGCTAGAGGCGAACGACTTGGCCATGCGATTCGCGATTTGCTTTACGAAAGTCAGCACGCCGCTAAATAAACCCCTCTAGGATTGAGTCGAGATAGCGCAGGCCTTTTGGGGTTGTGCCGCAGCGCTCGACAGTCACCAGCTCGCTCGCCTCTAGTCGTGACCATTGCGGTTCTAAATCGCCCCTGGTTAAGCCTGTGCGTTGCTCGAGCAACGTCCATTCAACACCGTCAACCAAGCGCAGTGCATTCATCATGAATTCCACAACCATGGCTTCCGCATCGATGGATCGTTCTGTCGATGCACGAGGGTCTGCCAAGTACAAGCGGGGCTGGCTGGCTTTGCTGACGCGTATCGGTTGCTCGGCATCCCCATCGATGTCGTTCGAAGAGCGTTTGCCGTGCGCACCGGCCCCGAGTCCGAGATAGTCACCAAATTGCCAATAATTTAAATTGTGTTCGCATTGCTGACCTGATTTTGCAAACGCAGAAATTTCGTAGCGGCGAAAGCCGTTTTTCGCCAGCAATTCTAGGCCTGCTGTTTCGATGTCATAGGCTGTTTGCTCTACTGGCAATATTGGGGTGCGTCGAGCGAATTCGGTTTTTGCTTCGATTGTCAGCTGATACCAAGATAGGTGCTCTGGCTGTAATTCGATGGCGCGTTGCAGATCCTGTAAAGCCTCATCTACTGACTGTTCCGGTAAGCCCCACATCACATCAAGATTAATATTCTCGAAGCCAGCCGCACGGGCTTTGTCGAAGGCAAGCACAATTTCGTCGCTTTGATGCACTCTGCCTAGAGTTTGTAGTTGGTTGTCGTTGAATGACTGGGCGCCGATCGACAGCCTATTCACCCCAGATTTTCGGCTGTCATGAAAGTCCATATATTCATGGGTGCCGGGATTTACCTCTAGTGTGATTTCCGCCCTTGGATCGATGGGTAGAACCGACAACAGTCTCTCTATGTATTGAGTCTGCATAAGGCTGGGTGTGCCACCACCGAAGAACACGCTGTGGAAGTGATCGCCTTGCCTGTGTTGCGCGCTCCAGTCAGATAACAGTGCCGCGCAATAGGCTTCTTGATCGACATCGGCTTTGATGGGATGAGAATTAAAATCGCAATAGGGGCATTTCTTCACACACCAAGGGTAATGAATATATAGCCCCGCGCCGTCCAGCATGGCGCTAGCTGCGGTCTTGCAACTGCGACAATAGTGCTCGGCAGGCCATGCCTCGGTGACTCAGTCGATTTTTTATATCGGCAGGCAATTCGGCCGCGGTGGCGCCGTGCTCCGTTACGTAAAATAGCGGATCGTAGCCGAAGCCACCTGCGCCCTGTGGCTGCCTGAGGATTTCGCCGTGCCATTGGCCAAAGGCGATAATGGGCGTTGGATCCGTCGGGCTTTGCATGTACGTCATGCAGCAAAAAAAGGCTGCGCCTCGGTCGTCAAATTGCGCCAACTGTGCAAGCAATTTCTTGTTGTTTTCGGCATCGCTGGCATTCGCGCCAGCGTAGCGCGCTGAATATACGCCTGGTGCGCCATCTAGCGCAGGCACTACGAGTCCGCTGTCATCGGCAATTGCGGGCAATTTAGTTTTCTGTGACGCCGCCCGGCATTTTATCAGTGAGTTCTCGACAAACGTGGTGGCGGTTTCTTCAGCACCGTCTAAACCAAAGTCTTTCAAGCTTTTCAGCTCGATGCCTACCGGCATCAGCAGTTGCTGCATTTCGGTTACTTTGCCGGCATTGCCGCTGGCGAATATCACCTGCATCAGTTCTTCCAATACATTTTCTGGTTGAATTTAATTTGGCTTTGCTGACCGGTTGCTAATGCAACATCGAGGGTGATTCTGTGCAGTTCCTCGTCGGAATGGAGCAATTCGGCGAGATAGTAGATCGCATCGCCCTCGCGCACTTGGCGAAAGTCGAAAGATTGGCGCTGGCCCAGTAAATTCCGGCTGCTGCCAATCACAGTTGCGGTAATTGCTTGATTGTCGCTGTTTAGGATTGACACATTGATCAATGCTCGGTTGCGCGCCCGCGCAACATTGTATTGATCTGCAATCTCAGACTCGAGGAACATGGTGGGAATGATTATGTAGTGCACTTCATGATCGGCAAACCGGTGCACTTGCTCTGCATGGCCTGGAACACAGATGAGGGCGAAAAAACCACCCACAATGGCCGTAACCCAGAGTTGCAGAAATTTAGCGAATGGATGTCTTAGGCGTGGCGTCATGGAGTTCGTCCCAGATGATAAAAACCGTAGCTGCCAAGCAAGTTTGGCGCCAAATTGATCAATGAGTGTTCATTATGCCGCTGGTCAACGACTCGGCGCTGCAGGATTGCCATTTTTAGTTCTGCGCATAACGCTTCGAAATCGTTAAACGTGCACAAATGAATATTCGGCGTGTCATACCAGCGGTGAGGCAGATGTTTCGACACGGGCATTCTACCTGTAGCCGCCAGATTTAGGCGGCAGCGCCAATGACCAAAATTTGGAAATGTCACGACACATTCGCGGCCAACGCGAAGCATTTCCCGGAGTAGCAGTTGAGGCTGATGCACAGCCTGAATGGTATCGGTCATGATGACCATGTCGAAGGCATCATCTTGGAAGTTGCCTAAGCCGCCGTCGAGGTCTTGTTCAATAACGTTTACGCCTCTGGATAAACACAGCTGGATATTTTCCGCATCTTTATCAAGACCATAGCCGATCACGCTTTTTTGCTGTTGCAAATGCTGCAGTAGATCTCCAGCGCCGCAGCCAAGGTCGAGAACTCGGGAATTGGGTTGAATCAGTTTGGCAACCAGTTCTAAGTCAGGACGCATAAGCGACTATCTCTCCGGTTCAGCTGTGTGCATAACCGCATGATTCAGATAAGCGCTCAGGGCCTCTGTATAACGGGATATTGGCAATAAGAAGGAATCGTGGCCGTGCTCCGATTCGATCACGGTTGCTGCCACATCTTTGCCCGCGGCGATTAATGCGTCGACGATTTCTTTTGAGCGCTCAGGAGAAAAGCGCCAGTCGCTCGAGAATGACATGACCAAGAAGCGCGCGCGCGTATTTCTTAGCGTCGCAACTAGGTTGTCGTTGGTGTCCCGGGCCGGATCAAAATAGTCCAGTGCCCGTGTCATAAGCAGGTAAGTGTTTGCGTCAAAGCGCTGGGTGAATGCGCGACCTTGGTGGTGCAGATAACTCTCTACTTGAAATTCCACATCCTCGTCTTTGTCGATATCGCCTGATTTCAATTCCCGCCCAAAGCGGGCCGCCATGCCATCGTCTGATAAGTAGGTCACGTGACCGATCATGCGTGCCAGCATAAGACCATGGTCAGGGTTGGTATTTTCCAGTCGGTAGCGTCCTTTTCGGTACTCTGGGTCAGAGGTGATGGCTTGTCGCGCAATCTCGTTAAAGGCTATGTTTTGCGCGGTGAGTTTCGGAGCTGTAGCGATTAAAACTACATGGCGTACCCGGTCCGGAAAATCAATACTCCACTGCAGAGCTTGCATGCCGCCGAGGCTGCCACCGATAACCGCGAGAAAATGCTTAATGTTTAGGTGGTCGGCGAGCAGTGCTTGGCTGGCAACCCAGTCTTTCACAACCACCTGAGGAAACTCAGCGCCGAACGCTTCTCGGGTGGCGGGATCAACAGACTCGGGGCCAGTGCTGCCGTGGCAACCGCCGAGATTGTTGACACTCACTATAAACAATTTGTTGGTGTCCATAGCCTTGCCAGGGCCAATGCAATTATCCCACCAGCCTGGCTTGCTATCCGTGTCGGCATGATAACCAGCAGCATGGTGGTGTCCGGATAAGGCATGACAGACCAAAACAGCGTTTGTTGCTGTGGCGTTTAATTCCCCATACGTTTCGTAGACCAATTCGAAGCCCTGCAGTTCGTCGCCGTTTTGCAGCGTGAACGTCTGTGGGTGATGAAACTTGGCCGGGGTGACGATGCCGACACTGTCTTTGGCGTTAACGCTCATAGGGAGTAAGAAAGGGTCTGCAGCGTGTCTTGTAAAATTGATAGCAACAGTAGAGCAATAAGCGGTGAAAAGTCTAACGGCCCAAGCGTTGGCAGGTTATTTCGCAGCGGTCCTAGTAATGGATTAAGAAGTTGGTCGAGCAGCCCAACTACTGGGTGGTAAGAGCCCTGGTTGATAAAGCTCACCACCACGACGATTAAGATCGACCACCAATAAAATTGCACCCATACCAAGGCGGTGCGCACCGCGCCGATGGTCAGTGCTTGTACGATATCAGCACTGCCCAACGTGACCGTGTAAACAAAGAGCACCCCCATAGCCCATGCCAGCAAAAGGGACGCTAAATCCCAACGGCCTAGCTTGGGTAGTAACGAGCGCAATAGTCGGGTGAAAGGATCGCTGCCTTTCACGACGGCCTGACTTAGCGGATTGAAACGATCGGCGTCAACTGCTTGCAGCAAGAAACGCAGCAGAAATAATAGCGTCACTAGACGCAGTGCTAAGTCAATAAAGGCGTAGAGGGATTGTCCGATCATGGGTTACCAAATTCCTTCGCCAGTTGTATTGAGCGTTGCTGGGCAGCCTGCAGTGCCGATTCAATGGCTTCCGGCATACCATGCGCTAGCATTGTGTTGATAGCCGCTTCGGTTGTCCCTCCTGGTGATGTAACATTCTGGCGGAGGTTGGCGAGTGGCTCAGTAGACTTTTGCGCCATGAGCGCCGCGCCCAAGGCTGTCTGTAGCGTTAACATGCGGCTGGTGTCCGCGTCTAAGCCCAACGCCGTGCCTGTTTTTGCCATATATTCCATAAGTAAGAAAAAATAGGCTGGGCCGCTGCCAGAGACCGCGGTTACGGCGTCTAGTAAGCCCTCACTCGGCACCCAAACTACTGCGCCTGCAGCTTCCAGTACACGTTCAGCGGCTTCGCGATGCTCAGGCTTCACCTGCTCATTTGCGTACAGCCCTGTCATGCCCGCGCCTACGAGAGCGGGGGTATTTGGCATACAGCGAACAATCGGTTGGCCCGCGGGGAGCCATGATTGTAGGCTCTCAAGGCCAATCCCGGCGGCCACCGAAATAACCAGTTGAGTCCCCTTTATTGTATTTAAGGATTTGAGCACTTGACCTGCGATCTGAGGTTTTACTGCCACTACGATTATGTCGGCTTCGCTAATTGCGATGTTGTTATCCGCCTCAGTGCGTATGCCTGTTCCCTTAGCGTTAGCACGCTGGACATCACTGGGATCAGCGGCGATTAGATCTGCGGTGCTCATGCCATTGCTCAGTAGTCCTCGGATAAGGCTGATGGCCATATTACCGGCGCCGATAAACGCGATGGTCAAACTATTTCTCCTAGATTTTGCGAGCGCCGAATAAGTCGGTGCCGACGCGAATCATTGTAGCTCCCGCTTTAATGGCGGCTTCTATGTCCGCACTCATGCCCATAGACAATGTGTCCCATTGGGGCAGATCACTCGCGTACTTATCGAGCAAGTCTTGGTGCAATTGTGCCACGGATTGGTAGCCCACCCCAGAATCTGTGGACTTTGCCAATATCGTCATGAGGCCCCTCGGGGCTAGATTAGGCATAGCCAACACGTTTTCTAAAAGCCGCTCGGTGTTCTGTCGATCCAATCCGCCTTTGTTCGGATCATCATCTAAGTTGACCTGAATCAGCACGTTCAGGGGCTCGGGCAGGGTGCGGAGTTGATTGAGGCGCTGAGCGACTTTGTAGCGGTCCAGGGTTTGCACCCAAGAGAATGCGTTGGCGATGGTTTTGCACTTATTTGATTGAATCCGTCCAATGAAATGCCATTGCAGATTGTGCTGTTGGAGTTGTTGTATTTTCTCGATGGCCTCTTGTAGATAATTCTCTCCGAATTGCATCAGGCCAAGCGCAGCGGCCTCCGTGATCAAATTGGGTGGCTTAGTTTTGCTTACTGCCAGCAGGTCGACGGAGTTCGGCGCGCGTTCTGCGACCGCACAGGCTTCGGCAATGCGCTTTGCAAGTGAGGCAAGTCGAGAAGATAGATCGGACATAGGCATTAACGTCTGGTCGCGAGTCGGTTACTGAATCGTGCTGTGGCGGCGCACTTACGCCATGACCTAATCATCGCCGCTCTAGCCCTGCGCAACAAGACGTTAGAGTCATGGTGATTTAATTTGTTGCGGTACTCTCGATGTCTAGATGGTTAGCACTGCTAGAAGCTGCGAAACAGCAAGGCGCTTCGGATGTGTTTTTCTCCACCGGCAACCCTCCTATGATGCGGGTTCATGGGTTGCTATGCACTTTTGCTGATGCGACTGTATTTTCCTCTGACGAGGTAGCCGCTGGCCTGGACGATATGCTGAGCCCGCAGCAACGCTTGCATTTTAGTGCGTCTGCGGACATTGATTTTGCTATCGAGGTCTCCGAACTCGGTCGGTTTCGAGTGAATGCATTCCAGCATCACAATGGCCTTGGGGTGGTTTTACGGGTTCTAGCACAATCTCCCCCGGCGTTGGCGGATCTGACCGCGGCGGATGCTATGGCTAAGTCGGTGCTGATAGATTGGGCCGACCATGTCAGCGGATTAGTGTTGTTTAGCGGTCGCTCGGGCTGCGGCAAAAGCTCCACTCAAGCGGCGTTAGTGGAGCGGATTAATTCCAACGGTAAACGGCATGTCATTACGGTTGAGGATCCGATCGAGTATGTGCATAAAAGTCGGGGTGGCCTGGTGCATCAGCGCGAAGTTGGCTGGCATGTGCAATCCTTTGAGCGCGCTCTGGGCGCAGCGTTGCGGGAAAATCCCGACGTCATTGTTGTGGGCGAACTGCGTGATACGCGCAGTGTCCAATTAGCCCTTGAAGCGGCAGAAACGGGCCATCTGGTGCTCGCGACGTGTCATGCCGGTAACGCTATAAACAGCGTCTCCCGGCTGTTGGAAGCGGTTCCCGCTGCCCAGCGCAGTTCTGCGCGAGGATTGCTTGCGCAATCGCTCATTGGCATTGTCTTTCAATGCTTGCTGCCAACCGAATCTGGCGGCCGTGTGGCCGCTTTTGAGTTGTTGCAGGCAACACCCGCAGTGCGCAATCTGATTCGTGAAGATAAGCCGATGCAAATCCTGTCAGCAATGCAGACAGGGAAGACCGGAGGTATGCGTACAATCCATCAAGCGCTGGAGGCCCTCGCGGATGCGGGCATCGTCGCTAAACGTTGCGTGGCGGATTTTGCGCGCGCCTATTGACGGCTACTAAGGCTGCGCAGCCAGGTTTCGATGATCCGGCACGCGGACTCCTGATGCAGGTCGACGCTATTGGTGTGCGTGTCTGTATTATCCGCACTCCAAGAGCTTAGACGCTCGTCGCTCATAGTCACTGCAGATTGGGTGCGATGGGCAAGGGTGTCGGCAAATTTTTTGGCGCGGAGCGCCATATCAGATACGCTGCCGTCCATATTCAAGGGCAAGCCTACGATGATCGCGATAGGTTGGTATTCCGCAACCAGCGCTTTCAGCTGGGGCCAATCAGTGGGGTTGCCATTTTTGGCGCGTAAGGTACGCAATCCGCTTGAGTGACCGGTCACTGTTTGGGCCACTGCAACGCCAATATGCTTAAGGCCAAAGTCAATGCCCAGCACATAGCCTTCGGCAAGCTCGGTACAATTGCACATTGTTTAACCGTGTCCGGCGCTTGCCAGCAGGGCACGCATATCGACACCTACCAGACCGGCCGCCTGATCCAGCCGCTGATCAAAATCGGCCGAAAATAAAATTTCTGAACTCGCTTCTGTGGTAAGCCAGGCATTGCGTTTGATCTCGTCTTCTAGCTGCCCGCCCTGCCAACCGGCATAGCCCAACGCCACGAGCACATGATCCGGGCCACTTGACTCAGTAACTTCAGTCAAAACTTCCAGCGCCGAGGACAAGAATACGTCTTGGGAGATTTCGATGGAGTGGTCTGTTTTTGCATAGGGGCTGTGCAGCACAAATCCACGCTCTCGCGATACCGGGCCGCCCAGTAACACGGGCATTTCAAGCCAGCGTTTGTCTACTTGTAAATTTAGTTGCGCAAGCATTTCGAGAATCGACACATCGGAAGGCTGGTTGACCACAATGCCCATGGCCCCATCGTCGTTGTGCTCGCAGATATAGGTCAGGGTATTTGCAAAGTAGTCGCCGGATAGGCCGGGCATCGCAATAAGGAAGTGGTTCTTTAGGTTCATTAATGGCTAATCAATCTAACGGTTTATATCGGTTCCAAACTTAGAGTACTGCCAAGTTCTAGTAAACTCGAGTCGGTCATAAGCCTTTCGCATCTCGACTGAGAATGGCTGATAGGGCGCGGCCTGTCTAACAGTTTGCAGAGCGGCTTCATCCAGCAATGAGGATCCTGACGAGCGCGCGATTCGCACATAGTCCAGATGACCGTTACTGAATATGCTGACTTGCATCAGCAGTTCGCCCTGAATGTTGCCGGGGGGGTAGTTTAGCCGGCCAAGGCGCTCGCATTTTCGCCGCCACATGGCCAGATATGCGGTTTCTGCGTCTGTTGTCGGCGCTGTTAGAGGGGCCTCATCAAGGCGCCGAGTCCGCTCAGTGTAGGGCGTAGGAGGGTCTTCAAGTGGTGCGTCGGCGATGGCAGCGATCAATTGATTGCGACTTAATCCCGCGGGCAGGGTTGCTTTTGGTTTTGTATTTACGTTTGGGGTTGCGACGATCGGTGGGACTTCTGCCTGCTGCAAATTCTCTGTCCGATGGGGTTTTGGCTGCATAACGGCAGTGCCGTGATCGGTCTCGGGCTGCAACTCCGCCTGCAATTGAGGTTCGCTGCGCGCTGCGCTGGACAGTGATACGGACAAGATTACTTCGGGTTCTGGCACAGTAGACTCAAGGCTTACGCCTAGGATCAATGTTGCATGGATTGCCAACGCTAGAAACACGCCGAACCACAGCCTATCTCTTGGCCTTATCGGGTCAACCGTTGTTGCCATGGCGTTGTTGGATGTCAAACCGGCGGCGTCGCCAGCTGTTGCAGGCAGGTTTCTATTAGATCGCCCGCGATATCCAACCCGAACTGTTCGTTTAACTCGCGGATGCAGGTAGGGCAGGTGACGTTAATTTCTGTGAGGTAGTCACCGATTACATCGATGCCTACGAACATCAGGCCTCTGCGCCTTAGTTCTGGCCCTATTTGCTGTGCGATCCATAGATCCCGATCCGTTAGCGGTCGACCTTCTCCGCGTCCGCCGGCAGCAAGATTGCCGCGCGTTTCGCCGGCCGAAGGGATGCGTGCTAGCGCGTAGGGGATAGGTTCGCCATTGATCAACAATATACGTTTATCGCCATCGACGATTTCTGGTAAGTACACTTGGCCCATAATCTGTTCACGCCCACTGTTGGTGAGGGTCTCCAAAACCACGCTCAGATTAGGGTCTTGTTCCATCACGCGAAAAATCGAAGCGCCGCCCATGCCGTCGAGCTTTTTGAACACCACGTTTGCGTGTTGTTTATGAAATGCCTTAAGTTGGTCCATGCGGCGGCTGACAATGAGTTCAGGGCAGCACTGCGGGAACAGAGTAGCAAACAGCTTTTCATTGCAGTCGCGCAAGGCGCTTGGCCGATTGACCACCATGACACCTTCGGCTTCGGCCCGCTCTAAAAGGTAGGTGCTGTAAATGTATTCCATATCAAAGGGCGGGTCTTTGCGCATCATTACGATGTCCATTTCGGCTAATGCGACAGCTTGCTCATTGCCCAGCTGATACCAGTCAGTGCCGGCAGTCTCAGGATCCAACGTCTCACAGAAATCGCTGCGAAGTTTTAGTGGGCAAGTCAGGGCGGTGACTACGCCGCCATTGAGCACTAGGCCGTCTTGCTGCAAGTAGAAGACGTCCAGCCCACGTTGTTGTGCCGCCGCAATCATCGCCAGTGTAGAATCTTTCTTCACGGACAACGTCTCTATTGGGTCCATCAAAAAGGCTATTTTGGGCATCGTCGGGTCGCTCAGTGAATCGTGTTGGTAAAGGTTCCCATTGCGCAGAGATCTAGGCAATAAAAACTCGAGTTGCCGTTTGGCGCAAGCTGCCAATCCAACAAAAATAAAGCGCTACAATCGTCATATGCAACAGCTATCAATCAACGAGCGCGTGCGGCAAAGTTTTGAGCGTCTACTGCTTGAAGCGCTGACGTCGCCGGCGCATCAGGAGGTGCTGTATAAGTTTGAAGCCCATGCTGGTTATTTGCTGCGTTGGCGGTCTGTCGTGCCAATGTCCACGCGCGCGCGAAGCGGCTGTGGTTTAGCTGCCTGCTATCTTTCGGCCCTGGCAGGAGCGGCATTGCCGTTGGACAGCACTGCGCACCTCCGCCTGCGCCAGTTGGGTCAATGTCTGGTTTCATGGGGCCGGTCCGTAGGAGATGAGTCATCTTCCTCAGAAGCGGAGCAGGTGCTGGTTCAGTCACTAACCGCCCTGCAGACTCAGGGCCTAATTCAGTCGAAGCCGCTGGACTCCGCGGAGAATTCCGACTTTGGCCTCATGGTGTTGAAGATGCTCAGTGCCTTTGAGACGTGGTCGACTCAACCCGGCAGCAGCCCGCAGCGACTGAGCGATGCGCTGTTAGCGCTTAAAGGCCTTGCCGAGCAGCACCAAGATCAACGCATTATGGAATTGGCGTGGGCAACTGCGAATATGCTGGATCGTGTGATAGATGGCACGCTGCCTATGACGGAAGCATTCAAAGGCGTTGTTACGCGGGCCGCTAAATTGCTGATGATTGCTTTCGTTTTCCAGATTTGGAACGCTGAGGATGAGTGGGAGTACGCGCATACGATTGAAGATGCAGATGTACTTGCATCAGGTGGTGATGTCGGTCTGCTATGACGCAGCGGTCAATCGGTCGCAGCCGTTGGCCATCCGCTGGCCTGATGAATCAAGGCTAATGCCACCGCTGGCATGGTTTCGGCGCGCAAGGTCAGCGGACCTAGGCGATAGCCCTCAATCTGGTGTTCAGCAAAGGCGTTTAGTTCTTCGGGGCTAAAGCCGCCTTCCGGCCCGATGAAAACGACGCGGTCGCCTGTAACCAGCTGCTTGGGTGTTGGATTGCCTTGGGGGTGAAAAAAAATTAAATGTGCACCTGATTGGGTCAGCCTTGAGAGCAAAGGCGCGAGTCTCGACGGGTTATGCAGATTCGGGAGGTTAATCTGTCCACACTGCTCACAACTGGCGACAATAACTTTTTGCCAATGTTGCAATTTTCCCGCCATGCGCTGCTCATTGAGTTTTAGGTTGCTGCGCTGGCCGTCGAGCAAGTAAATGTCAGTGGCGCCGAGCTCCGTGGCCTGAGCGATGGCCCTGTCCATTGGCTGTCCCTTAATTAGCCCAATAGCGACGCCAAGTCTAATTCCGGGTGCCATTGCTTTTGCCGTTTGGGCGACGACTGTCAGCGCGGTCTGGCGAGGGTCGTTCGCAACGATTTCGCAGGCGAAGACGTTACCGATACCGTCAAATATTTCCACGCGGTCGCCATTTTTTTGGCGCAGTGTCCGGCACAGGTAGTTAGAGCGTTCAGCGTTTAACTGCAGTTGCTGGTTAACGGTATACGTACCTGGCACATAAAAACGCTGGGCCACGATCGCTAGCTCACGTTCTGACCAAGGTTGGCGCAGACTTTGGTCGTCGCCCCCCAGCGATTTAACGTATAAAAGTGCAGGGCCGGGGCCCCGAGTTCGATAAGCTGCTCGCACAGGCGGGTCACCACCTCGACACCAAACTTGTTGAGGTCGTCATTGGAAGCTTGGCGTTGTGCCATAGCCCTATCTAGCCAGCGCGGAATGTCCGCACCGGCTTTTTCAGAAAAGCGGCATAACGACGCATAATTGGTAATGGGCATAATCCCTGGAACGATTGGAATATCAATGCCCAGACGTTGGCTGTGCTGGACGAAATATGCATACGCTTCAACGTTGTAGAAATACTGGGTGATCGCTACATCGGCACCGGCGTCTACTTTGCGCTTAAAGAACATGAGGTCATCGCGACTGGTAGCGGAATCAGGATGCACTTCCGGATAGGCGCCAACGATGATCTTGAAGCTGTCGCCGAAGTGCTGGCGGATCAGGCGCACCAAGTCTTCGGCGTATTGTGAATTATCTGAGTCGGACGCGGCTTGGTCGCCACGTAAGCACAGAATCTTTTTTATGCCCAATTCTTTGTAGTAGGCGACCAGCTCGAGCGTGCCTTGTAGATCGCTGCCGTCCACTGATAAATGGGGGACAGCGTTCCAACCGCGCTTGGTCAAGTCGGTTATGGTTTGTCGGGTGCCTGCTTTGGTGCTGCCCCCGGCACCATAGGTTACGGAGAAATACTCGGGGTTAAGTGTTGCGAGTTTTTCGGCTGTGCCTGCGGTCAATTTATCTCGCCCCGCGGCATCGCGGGGCGGGAAAAATTCGAAGCTGAGGGGTATCATCTATTATGCGGCCATCGTCCTGCCGGGTTGGCCTCGCTAAAATGCTAGGCCAGCGCTTGCGCGAGTAACTCGGCTTTATCAGTTTTTTCCCAACTAAACGTCTCTTCGGTGCGGCCAAAGTGGCCGTACGCCGCAGTGGTTTGGTAGATGGGTCGTTTCAGGTCCAACATCTCAATAAGCCCACTTGGACGCAAGTCAAAGTGTTCACGCACAAGTTGAACGATCTTGTCGTCGCTGAGCTTGCCGGTACCGAATGTGTCTAAACTGATTGAAGTCGGTTCTGCAACACCGATCGCATAGCTCACCTGAATTTCGCAGCGCTGTGCTAGGCCTGCCGCGACGATGTTTTTTGCCACATAACGGCCGGCGTAAGCTGCTGAACGATCAACTTTTGATGGGTCCTTACCGGAGAAAGCACCGCCACCATGGCGTGCCATACCACCATAGGTGTCGACGATGATTTTGCGCCCGGTGAGACCGCAATCGCCGACGGGGCCACCGATGATAAATTGCCCTGTAGGGTTAATGAAGATTTTGGTTTCGGCAGAAATCCAGTTCTGCGGCAGCACTGGCTTGATGACTTCTTCCATGATCGCTTCTTGCAGATCCTTTTGGCTGATGTCGGGGCTGTGCTGCGTGGACAACACGACGGCGTCTATGCCGGTAGGTTTGCCGTCATCGTCATAGCGAAAGGTCAATTGGCTCTTGGCGTCTGGGCGCAGAAAGTCTAACGATGCGCGGCGCATTTCGGCCTGTTTTTGCACTAATCGATGCGAATAAGTGAGCGGTGCCGGCATTAATACATCGGTTTCGTCGGTGGCATAACCGAACATTAAGCCCTGATCCCCAGCACCCTGCTCGTGGTCGCTGGTTTCATCAACGCCCATGGCAATGTCTGAAGACTGCTGGCCAAGTGCGTTAACGACCGTGCAGGACTCGGGATCGAAGCCGACGTCTGGACTGTTATAGCCGATGTCCGCAACGACTTGGCGCACGAGCTTGTCAATGTCGACTTTAGCGTTACTGCGGACTTCGCCGGCGACCACAATGAGCCCGGTTTTGATTAGAGTCTCGCAGGCGACTCTTGACTCTGCGTCTTGAGCAAGCATGGCGTCCAGAACCGCATCGGATACCTGATCGGCAACTTTGTCAGGGTGGCCTTCTGAAACAGACTCAGAAGTAAAAACATTGTTATCAGCCATAATTCAAACTCGCGTTGAGGAAAATAGCAGCGTAGAAGGCGACGCCTTCGGCGCAAAGGCGCGAATAGTACGTCATGTTGAAAGTATTTGGCGAGATTCAGAGTGGGTTTTGCTCAAGTTTTGTATGAAACAATTGCGTGGATAGAGACAAAGCTCGACAATACCCGCGCAATTTTCCGGGAGCTCCAATGCCATCTAGATTTGAACTTGCCAATGCGATTCGTGTGTTGGCCATGGACGCTGTGCAGGCAGCGAAAAGTGGCCACCCAGGCGCACCCATGGGACTGGCTGACGTGGCCGAGGTCTTGTGGCGAGATGTGCTCAAACATAATCCGGCCGACCCGCAGTGGGTTAATCGCGACCGCTTCGTATTGTCCAATGGTCACGGCTCCATGCTGCTTTACGCGCTACTGCATTTAACCGGCTATGACGTCAGCCTGGAGGATCTAAAAGATTTTCGACAATTGCATGCCAAAACTGCAGGACATCCGGAATTTGGCGAGTGCCCTGGTGTTGAAACCACTACGGGACCGCTTGGTCAAGGCTTTGCCACCGCTGTGGGCATGGCCCTTGCGGAGCACAAGCTCGCTGCTGAGTTCAATCAAGCGGATGCTACGGTTGTCGATCATCGCACGTGGGTGATCGTCGGTGATGGCTGTCTGATGGAGGGCATTTCCCACGAGGCAGGTTCGTTGGCAGGAACTTTGGGCTTGGGCAAGTTGGTCTGCATCTACGACGACAACGGAATTTCCATTGACGGTGAGGTGGATGGATGGTTTAGCGAAGATGTTCCTGGGCGCTTCGAGGCCTATGGCTGGCGAGTAATTCGCAATGTAGACGGTCATGATGCGGACGAAATTTCCCGGGCACTGCAAACCGCGATTGATTCAGATGGCCGGCCGACATTGGTGTGTTGTCGAACTACGATTGGATTCGGATCGCCAAACAAACAAGGCACGGCTGGCGTTCATGGGGCCGCGTTGGGTGACGAAGAAATCGCGGCTACTCGCGAAGCCTTAGGTTGGATGCACCCCGCTTGGGAAATCCCACAGGAATATTACGAGGCTTGGGGTCAAACCCAACGGGGTGGTGATCGTCAGCGCGCATGGCAGGAGGAATACGACCGTTTCGCGGCGGCAGAGCCGGCCAAGGCTGCGGAGTTTGAGCGCCGCATGGCTGGTGAATTACCAGAAAATTGGTCTGCGGCAGTTGACGCCCTTGCTTCGCAAGAGCAGCAAGCGCTATCGGTTATGGAAACGCGCAAAGCCTCTCAGCGTTGCATCGGTGCCATAGCTGCTGGGATTCCCGAATTGTTCGGTGGTTCTGCGGATTTGACTGGATCGAATAATACCCGTTGGGAAGGTGCAACTGACGATCAGCATATGAGTTACGGTGTTCGTGAATTTGCGATGACGGCTATCAGCAATGGGTTGCAATTGCACGGCGGCTATCGTCCGTTCACCGGCACCTTCCTGATTTTTATGGAGTACGCACGAAATGCGGTGCGGTTGGCTGCTTTGATGAAGATTCCTAATATTTTTGTCTATACGCACGATTCGGTGGCTGTAGGTGAAGATGGCCCAACCCACCAACCCGTAGAGCAGATCGCTAACCTGCGCAGCACGCCCAATCTATTTACTTGGCGACCCTGCGACACCGTAGAGTCTGCTGTGGCTTGGCGAAGTGCAGTTGCTAGTCGCACAGCACCATCGGCGCTTATTTTTACCCGGCAAAAGACTCAGGGGCAGGCGCGAGACAAACAAACCTTTGAAAACATTCAGCGCGGCGGCTACACGCTGATCGATTGTGACGGGGATCCTCAAGCGATAGTCATTGCCACGGGGTCAGAGGTAGAAGTTGCCGTTGCAGCTGCCCAACAACTTGCTGCTGAAGGGGTCTGTGTTCGTGTGGTATCTATGCCGTGTGTGGAACTATTCAGTGCACAAGGCGCGGAGTATCAACGCCAAGTGTTGCCGCCCTCGGTAAGGGCTCGAGTTGCGGTAGAGGCAGGCCACCCTGATCTGTGGCATAAATTTGTCGGATTAGATGGCGCCGTAGTTGGCATTGATCGTTACGGCTTATCGGCGCCTGGGGATTTGGCCATGGAGGCCTGCGGCATTACTGCAGCCGCGGTGGTGACGGCAACCAAACGCGTTATGGGCCTGTGATCTGCAGCCCACTTGATCAATATATAAGTGATAGGTGTTATGCAAACCCCTAAAATCCGCTCGATGGCTGGGTTGGACTTTTCGAATAAGCGCGTATTTATTCGCGCGGATCTGAACGTGCCCGTGAAAGACGGCGTTGTCACCAGTGACGCGCGGATTGTCGCGTCGTTACCTACTATAAAACAGGCAATGGCCAGTGCCGCCAGCGTTACGGTCATGTCGCACCTTGGGCGACCGACTGAGGGTCAGGTTGAGGAAGCGTTTTCGCTCCAGCCGGTTGCCCGTCGTTTAGCTGAGCTATTGCAAACCGATGTCCCGCTGATTCCAAGCATCGAAGCCAGTGCGGGTCAACACGGCCTTGCATTACTTGAGAACATAAGGTTTTTCCCCGGTGAAAAAGCCAATGATGACGATCTAGCTCGACGGCTGGCGGAGCAATGCGATGTTTTTGTCATGGACGCTTTTGGTACTGCCCACCGTGCCCATGCGTCCACGCATGGAATTGCCAAATTCGCGCCGGTAGTTTGCGCAGGATTGTTGTTACAAGCAGAACTGGCAGCGTTGCAGGATGCCTTGGCCGCCCCCAAGGAACCGATGTTGGCGATTGTTGGTGGTGCTAAGGTATCCACCAAACTGGAAGTATTAGAGTCACTGGCCGTTATTGCGAAGCAAATTTTGGTCGGCGGTGGAATTGCTAATACGTTTATTGCTGCTGCAGGGTATCCGGTGGGTAAGTCGTTATATGAGCCTGATTTAATTGAGACGGCCGAACGTATTATGCAAAAAGTTAAGATTCCATTGCCCGAAGATGTCATCGTCAGCAGAGAGTTTGCGGCATCTGCCGTGGCTCAGGTGCGCAAGATCAATGACGTTGCGGCGGACGAAATGATTTTAGATATTGGCCCGACCACTGCACGCGCGTGGGCTCAAGAGCTTTTGGACGCCAAAACGATTCTATGGAATGGCCCGGTGGGAGTATTCGAGTTCGACCAATTCGGTGAAGGCACCAGAGTGTTGGCCGAGGCTGTGGCGCAGAGCGAGGGCTTTTCCATCGCCGGAGGTGGCGATACATTAGCCGCGATCGATAAATATGCAGTTAGCGATGGTGTGTCTTATATTTCCACAGGCGGCGGTGCGTTTCTAGAATTTGTCGAAGGCAAGGTTTTGCCTGCAGTGGATGTACTGGCAGCGCGAAGCGCAGACTAACTGCATGGGCAAATCCGCTAAAACTATTTTTATGAGCAGGAGAACATCATGGCTCTAATCAGTATGCGTCAATTATTGGACCATGCCGCTGAAAACGATTACGGCGTGCCGGCATTCAATGTAAATAACTTAGAGCAGATGCGCGCCATCATGGAAGGGGCTGAGGAAACTCAGTCGCCTGTGATCGTGCAGGCATCGGCGGGCGCGAGAAAATACGCGGGACCGACCTTTCTGCGCCATTTGATCCTTGCGGCGATCGAGGAGTTTCCTGATATCCCAGTGGTGATGCATCAAGACCATGGGGCCTCGCCGGCGGCGTGCCAGCGCTCAATTCAATTAGGGTTTAGCTCCGTGATGATGGACGGGTCGCTGCTTGAGGACCAAAAAACCCCAGCCGAATACGATTACAACGTTGACGTAACGCGCAGAGTTGTTGATATGGCTCATGCGTGTGGTGTTTCGGTTGAAGGGGAGTTGGGCTGTCTTGGTTCGTTGGAATCTGGTACCGCGGGTGAGGAAGATGGTGTTGGTGCGGAGGGCATCTTGTCTCTGGAGCAGATGCTTACCGATCCTGAGCAAGCCGCAGATTTCGTGCACAAAACCGGAGTGGACGCACTGGCGATTGCCATCGGCACGTCTCACGGTGCTTACAAATTCAGCCGCCCGCCGACAGGCGACATTCTTGCAATCGAGCAGGTTAAGGCGATTCATAGCCGCTTACCGAACACGCATCTTGTGATGCATGGCAGTTCGTCAGTGCCGCAAGACTTGCTCGCAGAAATTAATCAATATGGCGGAGAAATTCCTGAAACCTACGGCGTGCCGGTAGAGGAAATTCAGCAGGGCATTAAGCATGGGGTGCGAAAAGTAAATATTGATACAGATCTGCGGCTTGCCTCAACTGCGGCGATTCGTAAATTTCTGGCAAACAATAAATCCGAGTTTGATCCGCGCAAATACTTGGCGGCTTCTACCGACGCGATGAAAGCAGTGGTAATTGATCGCTACAAAGCCTTTGGTACTGAGGGACAGGCGCAAAAGCTCAAGCCCTATTCTCTTGATGCCATGCACGATCAGTATTCTTCCGGTGCGTTAAATCAGGTGATTCAATAATCGCCTCGAATCGGTAACGTGACAGAAACGCGCGGTCGCAGCTCATTCGATGATGCCAATCTTTTGGCAGCATTGGCGTGTTATCCGGTAGACGACCTTGGGTACAGTCCGGCAGATGGTCTAGCGTTAGAAGAGTATTACGCGTTCTATGCGTTGAACTTCCAGCATACAGAGTCTGCGATGGGTATTGTTGGCGTAGCCGGTCAGCGCATTGCTGTGCAGACGTTCAAGCCAACGACTAATCACAATGGTCGGTGGGCGTTGGTCAGCCATGGCTATTACGACCACGCTGGGCTGTATGGGCACCTAATCGAAGCGTTGTTGCAGCGTGGCCTTGGCGTGTTGATTTTCGATCACCTTGGCCATGGCTTATCTACCGGGCAGCCAGCGACGATAGATCGCTTTCAAAGTTACGTCGAAGTCTTGGCCTGCATACACGGCCTAGCTGACGAAATAATCGGTTGCGAACCGAGTCACTGGATCGGGCAGAGCATGGGCGGAGCGTTACTGATGGAATATGAGCAACAGCGGCGGCTTTCGCCCAGCGGCGAACTCATTTTGTTTGCGCCATTGGTGCGGCCCTACGGATGGCCGGTGCTGCAGTGGTATTTCGTATTGATTAAGCGTTGGATCACAGCGCGACCCCGCGATATGCGCAGTAATATGCAATCAGAGTTCACCGAGTTCTTGGCCAGAGATCCTTTTCAAGCGAATATTCTGCCGGTGGCTTGGGTACAAGCTATGGTGGATTGGTTCACACAGTTTGAAACTTACTCGGGGAGCAAGCTAAAGGCCAAAATTATCCAGGGATATGCCGATAAAACTGTCAGCTATCGGCATAACATACCGGTCTTGAGCCGCCGCTATCAACGCGCCAGTATTCTTACGTTACCTAATGCTCGGCATCACTTAGTCAATGAAACTGGTGCTGTGCAACAACAAATGTGGACGTGGCTAGACGGCGAGTGCCGCTGGTGACAATCGGACCACCCACGGCCCTAGGAGGTAAGGCGTGCTCTCAGAGATCTTAAGTAACAAACAGATCCACACGGACGAAGACAGTCTGCAGCACTGGGGTAAGGATTGGACCAATGGCTTCAAGGTCTCACCGAGCGCAGTAGTGTTCCCAGAAACTGTCGAGCAGCTTCAAGAGTTAGTGCGCTATGCGATTTCTGCAGATGTGAAGTTGGTGCCCAGCGGAGGGAGGACTGGACTCTCTGGCGGTGCGGTGGCCAGCAATGGCGAGGTGGTGGTGTCCTTTGATCGAATGAATCAAATTTTGGACTTCTCGGAGCAAGACCGCATTGTGACCTGCCAACCAGGGGTGATTACCGCCAATTTGCAAAATTTCGCGGAACGGCAGGGGCTTTTCTATCCAGTCGACTTCGCTTCTTCTGGCTCGAGTCAAATAGGCGGTAATGTCTCGACTAATGCTGGTGGTATTAAAGTTATTCGTTATGGCCTGACCCGAGATTGGGTCGCAGGCCTGAAAGTCGTAACCGGCACGGGTGCCCTATTAGACTGCAACGCGGGTTTGGTAAAAAACGCCACTGGCTACGACTTTCGCCACTTAATGATTGGAGCGGAGGGTACCTTAGGATTGCTGGCAGAGATCGACGTGCAACTGACTGCGATGCCGGAACCTCAGATCGTTATGGTTATGGGTGTGCCGAATGTCGTTGATCTTTTGCAGATACTGCAGACCTTTAATGCGGCATTGACGCTATCTGCATTCGAGTTCTTCTCTGACGTCGCGTTGCAAAAGGTTCGCGATCATCGCAGTTTGCCGGCACCGTTGGGTCAGCCGGAGGCGTTTTATGCGCTGGTGGAGTTTGACCAGTCGGCTAATAGTGCGGCTGAAGCGGCCTTTGCCGCCTGTATGGAATCTGGCTGGGTAACTGATGGGGTAGTCAGTCAATCGGAAGCCCAAGCGGCAGCACTTTGGCAGTTGCGCGAAGGAATTTCTGAGGCAATCGCGCCATATACCCCATATAAGAATGACTTGTCTGTGCGCATTAGTGATGTGCCGGATTTCCTAGCGGACGTGGACAATTATGTCGCCGGTAGCTTTCCTGACTTCGAAGTGTGTTGGTATGGGCATATCGGTGATGGCAACTTGCATCTGAATATTTTGCGTCCAGAACATATGAGTGTTGAGGAGTTCTTTCATCACGGTCACGCCATGAGTCCAAAAATCTTTGCTCTAGTCGCGCAGCGACGCGGCAGCATCTCAGCAGAGCATGGGGTTGGCCTGCTGAAAAGAGACTTTTTAGATTTTTCTCGTAGCTCAGAGGAAATAGCCTTGATGCGCGGTTTAAAAGATTTGTTTGATCCGCATGCGATCTTCAATCCGAATAAGTTATTGCCTGCGGTTGATGGGCTTGCCGCAGATGCAGACTAACCTATCTCGATAATTTCGTCTGGGGTGGCGAGCAGGATGCAATCGGCGGGCGACAGAGCGAACAGGCCGTTACACACCACGCCAGGGATGTTATTGATGCTGGTTTCCATTGCCTCGGGTTGGTCAATGCACAACTCGTGCACGTCAAGAATCCAGTTGCCATTATCTGTCACCACATTCTCTCGCCACTCGGGGCGTCCGCCTAACGTCACTAATTGTCTAGCGACGACGCTGCGTGCCATAGGTATGATTTCTACAGGTAGCGGGAAGGCGCCTAGCTGCTCCACCCGTTTGCTGGCATCAGCGATGCAAATAAACTGCTCAGCAGCGCTGGCTAGGATTTTTTCGCGGGTCAGGGCGGCGCCACCGCCCTTAATTAATTGCTTTGCATTGTTCAGTTCATCGGCGCCATCGATATAAACGTCAACGCTGGGGGCGGCGTTAAGATCTAGCACAGGGATGCCCAATTTCTGCAGCCGCGCTGTTGATGCGTCGCTAGAGGAAATTGCGGCGTCAAAGGTGTGTTTGATGGCTGCGAGTTGATCGATGAAACAATTGGTCGTGGAACCGGTTCCGACCCCAATGACGCTTTTACTGGACAGCAGCGGTGCAATTTTTTTTATCGCTGCCGCAGCGGCCCTCGCTTTCTGCTCGTGGGCGAGATCTACAGCGCCTGATTTTAATTCGCTAATGGCTGGTTCCTGTTGGCGATTCGAAGGAAAATGGTGACATGTTAGAAACCTATGTAAAGAAAATTCTGTCCTCGCGAGTTTATGAGGTTGCGGACGAAACGCCCTTAACTCGAGCGGCGACCTTGAGTCAACGCTTGGGTGTGGATGTGCGCCTTAAGCGTGAAGACTTGCAGTCTGTATTTAGCTTCAAGCTGCGCGGCGCGTACAACAAGATTAGTCAATTGCCCGCCGACGAGCTTGCTCGAGGTGTTATTACTGCATCAGCAGGAAATCACGCCCAAGGCGTTGCCCTGGCGGCTCAGCGATTGGGCATCAAAGCTACGATTGTGATGGGTCGTAATACGCCAAGTATCAAGGTGAACGCTGTTCGCGCGCGCGGCGCAAAAGTTATTTTACATGGCGATAGTTATGACCAGGCGTCTGCTCATGCTGCAGCAATGGCGGCAGCGGAGCGTTTAGTTTATGTCCCGCCTTATGATGATGTTGATGTGATTGCCGGTCAGGGAACGATCGGTATGGAAATTGTTAACCAGTATCCTGGTGATCTCGACTCTATTTTTGTCCCTGTTGGCGGTGGCGGTTTAATCGCCGGTATAGCAGCCTACGTAAAATATTTGCATCCAAAAACTAAGGTGATTGGTGTAGAAGCAGAGGGCTCGGCGTGTTTGTACGCGGCGCGACAGGCAGGTAGACGAGTGCGTTTGCCGGCAGATACCTTAGATCTGTTTGCCGATGGCGTTAGCGTTGCGCAAGTGGGTGCAGCACCCTTCAAGATAGCCAAGCACTATGTTGACGATGTGGTATTAGTGAATACTGATGAAATTTGCGCTGCCATAAAAGACGTTTTTGAGGATGCTCGATGTGTCGCGGAACCCGCCGGCGCATTGGCTATTGCCGGTATGAAACGGTATCTGGCTCGGGCTAGTGGAATTGAATCCGCGGTAGCCATCGTCAGTGGCGCTAACGTTAATTTTGATCGTTTACGGCACATTTCTGAGCGAGCGGAGCTCGGCGAGGAGCGGGAAGCGATTCTGGCGGCAAAGATTGACGAGCAGCCTGGCAGTTTCCTGCGGTTTTGCAAAGCGCTAGGCCGCCGCGCAATCACCGAATTTAACTACCGCTCTGCAGACGCCGATAGCGCACACATTTATGTGGGACTTGGCGTCGACTCCCAAGCGGACCGAGAGGCGGTGGTTAAGAGCTTGCAGGAAAAGCATTACGGCGTTCTCGACATGACAGATAACGAAGCGGCTAAATTGCATGTCCGTCACATGGTAGGCGGCAGAAGTCCTGAAGGAATTGACGAGTTGCTGTATCGGTTTGAGTTTCCTGAACGCCCCGGCGCCTTGCTGCAGTTCTTGACGGGTTTAGGTCAGCGCTGGAACATCAGCTTATTCCATTATCGTAACCATGGGTCAGCTTGGGGGCGGGTATTGGTGGGATTTACTGCGTCCAAGAAAGATCAGCCAGCGTTGAATAAATATCTAAGGCAGATTGGCTACCGGTTTTGGTCGGAGCAAGATAACCCCGCGTATAAAATGTTTTTACAGTAATCGCCTTGATGTTCACTGCGAGTGCTTAAGCCATTCGTCCTCAAAGGCCAGTAGGGTGGTATCCGTTATGCGGTCAACGTACAGCCTGCCGTCGAGGTGGTCGAATTCGTGTTGCATTACGGTAGCCAGAAAGCCCCGTAATTCGAGAACCTCAGTTTGTTTTGCGGTGTTTGTATAGGTTACCCGTATATGCTGCGGTCGTTCCACGAACCCGCGTAGGCCGGGCACGGATAAGCAGCCCTCCCAGTAGCCTTCGCATCGCGTATCGAGGACTTCGATAACGGGGTTGAAAAATACCGTAAGCGGCATCGCTTCTATATCGCCGTAGCGGGTGGGTCCTCCAGGAATGTCGATGATAGCCAGACGCAGGTCCTCGTTGATTTGTGGCGCCGCCAGACCTATACCGCCAGAGTCTTTAAGGGTGTCCACCATGTCATCTAAAAGGCGCTCCATGTCCGGGCTATCAATATGGGCATCGGCAACAGGCGCAGCGATGCGTCGTAAGTTGGGGTGGCCCATTCGGAGGATCTGTCTTACTGCCATACTTTCCTGCTTAGTGGAATTGTCTAAAGGCCTCGTCCGTTACGACCATATCCAGTGGCACGTCCCATCCCTCGCGGGGTAATAAAGACGGTGTTTGTTGTTCGCTAAAGGCAATGCCGATAAGAGTAGGACGTTCGGTGGGGTCGGAAAAAAAACGATCATAGTAGCCGCCACCCATTCCCAGTCGACTGCCACGTTCATCGAACGCAACTAAGGGCACTAAGGCGCAATCAAGTTCACTGGCGCGGGCAGGGGTGCTTTGGTCTGCCGGTTCCAGTAAGCCGAAACGATTTCTTTGCAGTTCGGCGTTCGGATCCTGTTTGACGAAAATCATTTGCCCGCGCTCCTCGTTTATACAGGGCAGGAAAATTGACTGCTGGCGCTGCCATGCAAAATTGATAAACGCGCCAATCCATGCCTCCTCCGGGCTTGCCAAATAGGCCGCTATGCGCTGAGCAGTATTTAGGATGGGTAATGCTTCCAGACGCCGATTGATCCGCTCGCTTTTATGGGTACGGCAAGCAGCATCCAGGTGCTGACGCAACGATCGGTAATGGGCGCGTAGTGTGGGCCGGTTTGTCATGCCTACATCATCGACTGACGAAAAAAATGTTCCCGGTGATGCCGCTGTTGGTTTGCCCTGAACCGTTGAGATTCAAGGCGGAGACCCCAGCCAAGCCGAAGGCGACCCATAATATTGGGTATGCACACTGGCCTAGCGAAAGAATCTCCTGAGGTTTATATAACGGCTCAAGGACGCGACCACTGGCTAACATCCCAGGAACACAAGAAGTATAACCACTAATGGCTTGGCCACCAGCGGAGATTTCTTAACTCTAAGTCAGATTTTCATCTGTTTATTTTCGTTAATGGCATCCGCGACCCGATCGCTGAGTTTCTGCACTCGTTCATTAACAAGGTCTTGTGCTTCGGCATGCTTGCTTTTGCTTTGCAATAACTCGTTGCAGACATTTAACGCGGCCATGACAGCGACTCGATCAAGCCCGACGACGCGGCCAGAGGAGCGAATAGATTCCATTAATGTGTGTAGATAGTGGGCAGCTTCGCGCAGCGATTGTTCCTCGCCCGCAGGGCAAGCGACTTGATAATCCTTGCCGACAATAGAAACGGTGAGGGTATTACTTTCTGTTGTCATTACTGCTCTCTCTCCGGGCGAGGTCTTAGATGCGCTGTAAAGTCAGCTGCGCTCTAGGGATTTCAGGCGCGTAATCATCGCTTGGACGCCGGTTGTGGCGGTCTGGTTTTTTTCCAGCAACTTGGCGCGTTCGAGGCTCCACTGCTGCTGCTGTGCGCGCAAAGCTCGATTCTCGTTGGCCAGGACTTCGGTCAGTGTGATCAGATCGTCGACACGACGCGCTAATTGATCGAGTTGTATGGATTGATCACCTACGTCATTCATAGAGCTTTACTAGTATTTCTGCGGACAGTGCGTAATAGTTTGCGCCCTTTAATGTTTATTGTGTAGCCCCTCCGCAGTGTCCGATTTAGATCATAAAGCGCAACTCGCATCCGTGCTGCTGTCTCGTCAAGAACTCCATGGCATGGTTGCAGGTTTTATTGCCGCCTCAGCCTGCCCCACGGTGGAAGATTTTCCGCTCAGTGAATTAGTTGCCCTAGCGGGTGATCAAGCGCTCACCGACGAACCCGCCGTCTTGGATTTTGTTGCAGCGAGTTTACTTAACCTGCGCGATGAAGATTTGGGTTTTGCTCCGTTGATTGCGGATGATGACGAGCCGCTGGCTCAACGAGTTGACGAATTAGCAGAATGGTGCGGCAGTTTTCTCAGCGGTTTTGCTGGAGCGAACGCCACAGGCCGCGATCAGTTACCCGTGGACATCCAAGAAATCATCCGCGACTTTGCGACGTTATCGGCCATGGGCGCTGACGTGGAAGTTGCAGACGCGGATGCTGAATCTGCGCAAGACGAAGAGTCCTTCAGCGAAATATATGAATACGTTCGTGTCAGTGTCTTGCTGGTGCTCGCGTTGCTTGACGAAGAGCAGCCTGATGTCGAACAGGGCCCTGTGCAGTGACCCAAATCGATCAGGCGGAATTTGCTCAACGCCGGCGCCAACTGATGGATGCCATGGAGCCGGGATCCATCGCCCTAGTGCCTGGCGCGACCACGCAGCGCCGTAATCGCGACATCGACCATGCATTCCGCCAAGACAGCGATCTTTGGTACCTATGTGGGTTCGACGAACCGGATGCTGTGCTTGTTTTAGCGCCTGAACGCGGTCAGGGTGAAGTGATTATGTTTTGCCGTGACCGAGATGTTCGAGCGGAGCAATGGGATGGTGGAATTTGTGGTCCGGAGCGTATTGTAGAGCGCTATGGGGTGGATGTTGGTTTTCCAATCGCTGACTTGGACGACATTTTGCCGGGACTATTGGAGGGTCGTCGGCGCATCTATTTGACCATGGGCGAATACCCTGCGTTTGATCAACGCCTGTTGAGCTATGTGGCGACCATTCGCAGTCGAGAAGCCGGTGGCGCGATGCCTCCTGGGGAATTTGTATCGCTAAAGCATTTGCTGCATGAACAGCGGTTGGTTAAAAGCCCCGCTGAAATTGCGTTGATGCGCGAGGCTGCAAACATCAGTGCTCAAGCGCACATCCGGGCCATGCAAAAATGTCGTGCTGGCTGCACTGAAACCCAGCTCGAAGCGGAATTGATTTATGCATTTATGCGCGGTGGGGCGCGGCACAGCGCCTATCCCAACATTGTTGGCAGCGGGGCTAATGCCTGCGTACTGCACTACACGGATAACACTTCGATATTACGGAGCGGCGAACTGGTGCTCATTGATGCAGGTTGCGAATATCAGTACTACGCCGCCGACATTACCCGTACCTTTCCTGTTGCCGGCGTGTTCTCACCTAAGCAGCGCGCACTTTACGACATTGTGTTGGCTGCAAACGAAGCTGCCATTGCTCAATGTCGCCCTGGCGTGCCATTTAACGCACCCCACGATGCAGCAATAAGCACCATGATCGAAGGTCTGTTAACGCTGGGTTTACTCGAGGGCTCGGTCAATCAGATTATCCATAGCGGGGCGTATCTGCAGTTTTGTCCGCATAAGAGTTGTCACTGGTTGGGCCTCGATGTTCATGATGTTGGCGATTATCGTCTTGGGGGAGAGTGGCGGCCATTGCAGCCCGGAATGGTGCTCACCGTGGAACCAGGAATCTATATCTCCGCAGATGCTGCTGGTCACGACGATCAGCAACTAAGCCATATGGCCCAACGCGCGCTAAAAAACTTCATCGGCACAGGCATTCGCATTGAGGATGATGTGCTAATTACTGAGTCAGGATGCGAGGTTCTAAGCCGTCGCGTTCCTAAAACTGCAGATGAGATAGAAGGGTTGATGAGCGCACTATGAGCCGGGGCCAACACATTGCTATAGCAGGGGCGGGCCCGGTAGGTGCTGTGGCTGCACTAGCACTCCAGCAACGTGGTTTTGCAGTAACCATTGTTGATCGTAGAAAGCCCGCGCCGGGACCGCACGGCTTGGGCATGGATATTCGCAATGTCGCGTTGTCGCAAGGCTCTCGTAAACTGGTTGAGAGCGTTATTGCCTGGCCGCAACAGGCAGGTATGTTCAAGTCTATGCGCGTTTGGGAGCAGTGGGGTGTTAATGCTCTAAATTTTGATGCCGAGGAGCTCGGCAGCAACTGCCTAGGCTGGATTTGTGAGGTGGCGCCGTTGCTGCAGGCGTTGTGGCAGCAACTTGAGGCCAACCCCGGTATTCGTATCGTTTTGGGCGATATTCAGTTGGTAGAGGCGAATTCCACCGGTGTAGCGATAACCGTCGCTGACGAATCTCTAAGCGCTGATTTCTTGGTTGCCGCAGATGGCGCACGCTCGGCAGTGCGCAATTTATTAGAGGTGCCGACTCAGGTTTGGCCGACCGGCCAGAGTGCCCTTACGACAGTCGTTGAAACAGAGCTCAGTCACGAGCATACCGCTTGGCAGCGTTTTCTGGTGGATGGTCCATTGGCGTTTTTGCCCAGCAAGCATGAACATTATTGCTCGGTGGTTTGGTCACAGTCGCCCACGTCGATCGAAGCTAATCTTGCGCTCACAGATGCTGAATTTTGCCAGCGCGTGGGGGGTGCACTGGAAAATCGCTTGGGCAATATTGTGCAAGTGGCTCAGCGCTTGAGTTTTCCTCTGCAGCAGCAGTTGGCCCAGAGTGCGCAGCCACGACCCCGGATATTGCTCATTGGTGATGCTTTGCGAGTGGTGCATCCATTGGCGGGTTTGGGTATGAATCTTGGTCTTGAAGATGTGCGCGCCCTGTTGCAGCGTGTAGATGAAACAAACGCAGATTTAGCCCCAGAATGTTTCACGAAATTTGCTCGCCAACGTTTGTTAAAATCTCAGCTGATGTTGCGTATTTTGGCCGGTCTTAAGACGCTTTATGGACAACCTTCTCCAGCACTAAGTTGGCTACGCAATGTCGGGGTCGGTGCAGTAAATCGGTCAGACTGGCTGAAACGCCAAATCATGGTCGAGGCCCTTGGGGGGCGCGAAGTTTTGGCGCGAAAAAATTCACACTAGGATTAAAATTTCCCACCCGATAGCCGTAACTTTGGAGTATCCATTGGCAGCACAACAAATACCCGCGAAGACACCCCTGTACCAAGAACATCTGGCGTGTGGCGGCAAAATGGTGGACTTCGCGGGCTGGTTGATGCCGGTCAACTATGGCTCACAAATAGAAGAGCACACCGCAGTGCGCAATGACGCGGGCATGTTTGATGTTTCCCACATGACCATTATCGATGTGCAGGGTGAGCAAGCAGAGGTTTTTCTGCGGCGTATAGTTGCTAACGACGTGGCCCGCCTCAACCTTAATCAAGCGCTTTACGGCGCGTTACTGAACGAGCAGGCGGGTGTCTTAGACGACCTTATCGTCTATCGTCTCGCCGAGGGCTTTCGTTGCGTTGTAAACGCCTCTACCCGCGATAAAGTTTTGGCATGGATGCAGCAAAATACTCTGCCCGGTGCCCACTTCGAGCATAAACCTCAGGTGATGATTGCGGTACAGGGGCCGAACGCGATACAGCGGCTGCAGCAAGTCGAAGTTGTGTCCGGTTTGGCAGACCTCGCGCCGTTTTATGCTATGCAGTATGGATCGTGGCTCATTGGGCGCACCGGTTATACGGGCGAAGACGGCGTTGAGGTAATGTTGCCTGAAGCCGACGGCGTTAATTTGTGGCGTAAGCTTCGCGAGGCTGGCGTGGCGCCTGCTGGATTGGGGGCGCGAGATACCCTGAGGCTGGAAGCAGGCTTGAATTTGTATGGCCAAGATTTGGATGAGGCGACCTCGCCGTTGGCCAGCAACATCGGCTGGACAATCGCTTGGGAACCCCAAGATCGCGATTTTATAGGTCGTGGAGCATTAGAGCAGCATCGTCAAGCCAACGAGCAAAAACTAACGGGTTTGATTATGCGTGACAAAGGTATTTTGCGGCATGGCCAGATCGTTTATACAGATGCAGGCATGGGTGTGATTACCAGTGGGACTTACTCGCCCACCTTGGAGTACAGTATTGCGCTGGCGCGGGTGCCTAAAAAGGCGACCGGTGAGTGTGAAGTGGACATTCGAGGTAAGCGCAAAACGGCAATGCTGTGCAAGCCACCCTTTGTGCGCAATGGCAAGATAATGCACACCTAATTGGGCGTGTGCGATGCCGATAGTTTTAATTGATCAGTCAGAGACGAAGCGATGAGCGAAATACCCAGTGATTTAAAATATGCGGCCACCCATGAATGGGCGCGGTTAGAGGAAGACGGTACGGTTACCGTGGGCATCAGTGATCATGCGCAAGACGCGCTCGGCGACGTGGTTTATGTGGAACTTCCAGAAGTCGACCAAGTGATTGCGGCGGGTGATGAAGCCGGTGTAGTTGAATCTGTAAAGGCGGCGTCGGATGTGTATGCCCCCATTAGCGGTACTGTTTGTGCAGTTAATGAAACCCTTGAAGAGGCGCCAGAAACCGTCAACTCGGACGCTTATGCCGACGGCTGGTTCTTTAAAATGCAGCCCGCGGATGTGGGCGAGCTAGAAGAATTGTTGGACGCTGAAGCCTATGGCGAGGTCTGTGAGGCCGAGGACCACTAACCCTTCGCGCAGTATATGGCTTGTCCATCAGTGTTACGGACAAGCCTCAGTTTTAGGAGAAACCATGCCCTTTATCCCTCATACCGAATCAGACGTTGCAGAAATGCTCGCAGAGATTGGTGTTGCCGATATCGATGCACTGTTCGATGAAATTCCTGCAGATCTTGTTAGTGATCAGCTTAACTCTGTGCCGGAAGGTCGAAGTGAGTTGGAAATGTTGCAGTTTATGGCCGCTCGGGCGGAACAGGACCAAGGCTACACCTGCTTCTTAGGTGCTGGGAGTTACGACCATCATATTCCTGCGGCGGTTTGGGACCTCACCGCTCGGGGTGAGTTTATGACCGCTTATACACCGTACCAAGCGGAGGCGAGCCAAGGCACGCTGCAACTGATCTATGAGTATCAGTCAATGATGACTGCCCTCACGGCAATGGATGTGTCCAATGCCTCGGTTTATGACGGCGCCAGTGGCTTGGCTGAAGCCGTGCTGATGGCTGTCCGGGCAAACAAGAAAAATAAATCTGGACGGGTATTGGTCGCGCAAACAGTGCACCCAAACTATATTCAGACCACTCAGAATATTGTCCATAACCAAAATGTTGATTTAGCGATGCTGCCTGTCAGCGGTGACGGTGTGATGGCTATTGCCGAAATGGAAGCAGGTGATGTGCCGCCGGTCGCGGTGGTGATCCAGCAGCCAAACTTTTTTGGCCGCCTCGAAGAAGTGGATGCACTCACCGATTGGGCCCATTCACATGGCGCCTTGGTTATTGCAGTAGTCAATCCAATGACGCTTGCTGTGCTGAAGCCGCCGGGGGAATGGGGTGAGCAGGGCGCGGACATTGTTTGTGGTGATGGCCAGCCTTTTGGTGTGCCTATGGCGTCGGGTGGCCCGTCGTTTGGATTCATTTGCAGTCGCAAGACGTTGATGCGGCAGCTACCCGGCCGGGTTATCGGTCGCACTCAGGATCTCGAAAGCCGGGTGGGCTATACCCTGACTTTGCAAGCTCGGGAGCAGCACATCCGGCGTGGTAAGGCCACGTCGAACATTTGCACTAACCAAGGATTGCTGGTCACAGCGGGCACCATATACATGAGTTTGATGGGTTATCAGGGCATACGCGAAACCGCGGTAGCCAGCCATCAAAAAGCAACCGAGTTGCGCGACGCTTTACTCCAGTGCTCCGGCGTGGAGGCGCTGTTCCCGGGGCCAAGTTTCCATGAGTTTGCGCTGAAATTGCCGGTGCCGGCGAAGACAGTGATTGATGCCATGATCGAAGACGGCATTCTCGCCGGATTAAATCTGGCAGATTTTCCAATCCCAGGGGTCGAAGGTGCAGAACACGGCCTCTTGGTCGCGGTCACCGAAAAACGCACCGACGCGGAATTACGACATTACGTCCAAGCGTTTACCCGCGCTTTGGCGGCATCGACAGAGGATTAGCGCATGAATCAAATGAGCCCGTTAAACCAATTGAACCCGAAGGATCAGAGTCAGCAAGGCCGAACCATATTCGAATTGAGCGTCCAAGCCCGGCGCGCCAGCGCCCAACGAGTCGACGGCGCGGATGAACAATCCTTGAGTGGCCTGCCACAACATTTGCTGCGCACTCACGCGGCACAGATGCCGGAAGTTTCTGAACTGCAGACCGTTCGGCATTACACTAATTTGTCGCGCAAGAATTTTTCAATCGATACTCAGTTTTACCCGCTGGGCTCCTGCACCATGAAATATAACCCCCGCGGAGCGCATAAGGCGGCCAGCCTGCCCGGGTTTCTTGGCCGCCATCCGTTGGCGCCTGAGTCGGTAAGCCAAGGTCACTTGGCGTGTCTTCACGATTTGCAGGAAATCTTACGGGACGTCACGGGAATGAAGGGTGTATCGCTGGCACCGATGGCGGGTGCCCAAGGCGAGTTTGCAGGCGTTGCAATGATTCGAGCTTATCACCAAGCGCGAGGCGATGAAGCGCGTACCGAGATTATCGTCCCCAATGCGGCCCATGGCACGAATCCCGCCACCGCGGTTATGTGCGGATATAAAGTCACTGAAGTGCCGGTGAATGCCGACGGCGATGTAGATTTGGCAGCACTTAGGGCCTGTGTTGGACCGCAAACGGCCGGTTTGATGATGACTAACCCGTCTACCTGCGGTGTGTTTGAGCGTCAGATTAAAGAGATCGCTGAAACCGTCCATGGCGCCGGAGGGCTGCTCTATTACGATGGCGCGAACCTGAATGCGATTTTGGGTAAGGTTAAGCCGGGCGATATGGGTTTTGATGTGTTGCACATGAACCTGCACAAAACCTTTGCCACGCCCCACGGCGGCGGCGGACCGGGTGCTGGGCCAGTGGGTGTAAGCGAGCGCTTGCTGCCCCATTTGCCGTTGCCGGTGGTGGCAAAAACAACCGATGCTGATGAGCCTTATTACCGTTGGTTGGGCGCTGCTGATCTGCCAGAGAGCATTGGCACGCTGTCGGCCTTTGCCGGTAATGCGGGCATTCTTATTCGAGCGCTCGCCTATGCATTGTTGCTGGGTCGTCAGGGCATGCATCGGGTTGGGCAGTACGCGACTCTCAATGCCAATTACATGGCGGCACGCTTTGCCAAGGCAGGTTTCCAGCTGGCTTACCCAGAACGCCGCGCGACCCACGAATTTATTTTGACGTTCCAAAAAGAAGCTAAGGAGCTTGGCGTTAGTGCCATGGATCTCGCTAAACGATTACTCGACTACGGTGTACATTCGCCGACCACCTATTTCCCTCTGTTGGTGCCGGAGTGCTTCTTGATTGAACCGACCGAGACGGAAACCAAAGCAGAGTTAGACGGTTTCGTCGATGCGCTCATTAAGGTGCGGGATGAGGCCATTCGCGACGCTGAGTTCGTTCAGCAGGCCCCGTACACTACAACTGTTAGACGTCTGGATGATGTTAAAGCCGCACGGGATCTGGATTTGGCCTGGGGCGATGAGGCTGCGGCTGCTAAGCGCTAGCTTTCAGCGCTCTAGCCCAGTTGGTCTTTTAAAGCCTCCAAGTCAGTAAGTGCGGGTGCGCATTCAGAGCCATCAAAGATGAACGCGCTGACACTATTCTGGGCCGCCGTACTGACCAGTCGCGGTAAGAAGCTGGGTAGAGGTCCGGCGCTCGTATAGGGGATCGCGTAGACGCTGCGCCAGGGCGCAAAAGTACTTTCAAGCGCAGCGCTCCAAACCGCCATTTCGGCCTCGGGTCCGCGTAAGATTATCGCCTGCGGCACCAGCAAAGCGTCCTCTAGTGCCGTCAGCAAGCCGCAATGCCCAGTGGGCAGATGTTCCATTACCGCCCGCGCCCAACGCAGCGTGTTGGCTGCCGCATCAAGATAGCGTTGCTCGCCGAAGAGCAGCCCCAGCCGGTGGAGTGTTAAAGCCAGAGTTGCATTACCGGGCGGCAGCGCCTCATCTAAGGTCGGTTTTGGTTCATAGATGAGCGGTTCGACGTCTCGTGCTGCAAAGTAGAAGCCACCGTCGTCGTTGTCATAGAACTTGGCCAGTGCGGCGTCCGCCAGTTCGCGTGCAAAGCGCGCGATGTCCTCTCGCCAGTGGCATTGCAGCAGGCTTTCCAGCCCCGCGAGTACATTGGCGTAATCATCAAGACATGCCGCATGGCCCAGTCCGCCTTCATGCCAAGTGCTATATAACGTCTCTTTATCCCAGCAATGTTTCCGTATGAAGTCTGCACAGTTATCGGCAAGAGTTGTCCAATCGGGACGGTTAGCGAGGCGCCCGGCATCGGCGAGGCCTTTTATCGCCAAACCGTTCCAAGCAGTAATTACTTTGCGGTCGACAGCGGGCGGGGTCTCGGACTCTAATCGCGTGGCGGCCATTTTGCGCTTCGCGGAGGCGAGCAAGGCATCGGCCTCATCGGCAGTCATAGAGAGGCGATCAACCACGGATCGATAGGAATCATGCCGATGCAGATTCCAGTAATTTCCCACGTTAGCGAGTTTGTCCAAACCAAAGAGGGTTTCCACCAGCAAGTACTCGTCCTCGCTGAGCAATTTTTTCAGTTGTTCGCGACGCCAAAGAAAGTACTGGCCGTTTTGCCCATGGCTTTCGCCGTCCTCGCCGGCCACAAAGGCACCCTCGGGTGTTAGCAGGGTTGTTTGCATCCAATCTGCCATACCGGACATAGTGCCGTGGAATAAATCGTCTTGGCCTAAGGTTAGTGCCGCGGCAAATATTGGCAGCATTTGCGCGTTGTCATACAGTTTCTTCTCAAAGGTGGGCACCATCCACTGAGGGTCGTGAGCGTAACTGAACAAACCGCCGCTGATGTGGTCATGAATGCCGCCACGGGCTATTTTGGTAAGGGTCGTCATGACGGCGTCGAGTGCTTCCCGGTCATTGTCGCCGCGCCGTCGGCTATAGGCCCAATGGCGCAGCAGCCGCTGCATGCGGGTCGGCATCGGAAATTTGACGCTTTTACCGAAACCGCCTTGAGATGGATCGTGTTGCTGCAGTAGCTGGTCGCGACCATGTTCCAGGAGCGCAAAATCCTCTACGCCTGGGTCCAATACTGGAGGCGTTAGTTGCTCTAGTGCTTGGCTGAGTTTCTGCGCCTGCTCGTCCAGTTCCTGCCTTTTGCTGTTAAAGGTTTCGATAATTCGCAGCAATAAATCTGCGAACCCCGGGGTTTGGTGTTGGGCTTCGTGTGGGAAGTAGGTGCCGCCAAAAAATGGCAGTTGGCTGTCAGGCTCCAAAATCAGGGTTAGAGGCCATCCACCGCTTTTGGGAGCAATAAGCTGCAAGGCACTTTGATACACCTTGTCTAGATCCGGCCTTTCGTCTCGATCAACTTTAATGTTTATAAAGTGTTCATTCATAACTGCGGCGGTGGTGGCGTTGCAAAACGACTCGCGAGCCATGGCCTCGCAGCCGCGACAGCCGCGGTAGCCAATGGTCATGAGAATCGGTTTGTTGCTGGCGCGCGCACTAGCTAAGACTGTATCCGTCCATTCATGCCATTCCACAAGGTCTTTGGCGTGATCGAGTAAATAGTCGCTGGTCGCGTTGGCAAGCTCATTTGGCATGGTCGGGATTAAAGCGGTTAAAACAAAATTTTCGCACGTTTGCGGGCCTTTAGTGCAGCTTATATTTAGCCAAAGCCAGATCACTGATCTTGCAAACGCAGTAACTAATTGAAACAAGGTCGAATAGAACCGCTATGGCCGCTTGTGCGAACATGCACGGACGGAGCGCCAACTGTATGTTGGTGATCAGCGAATAAAGACGGGCAGAAGCAAATTAATGATTGATGAAAACGGTTACCGCTCGAATGTCGGCATAGTGTTGGCAAACGCTACAGGCCAAGTCCTGTGGGCGCGGCGTGTCGGTGGCCGGAATGCTTGGCAGTTTCCTCAAGGAGGGGTCAACCAAGGCGAAACGTCCGAGCAAGCGCTGTACCGAGAGCTCTACGAAGAAGTGGGGCTGCGCGCTGACAGTGTGCGGCTGCTTGGCCAAACCGATGATTGGCTGCATTACGACTTGCCACAGCGCATGCGTCGTAACAATTCGACGCCGGGATTTGTTGGTCAAAAACAAAAGTGGTTTTTGTTGGAGCTTGTCGATGATGACGCTGCAATTCAGGTCGACCACTCTTGCAAGCCAGAATTCGACCAGTGGTGCTGGGTCAGTTACTACTACCCGATCTCGCAAATCATCGACTTCAAGCGTGCCGTCTATCGGCAAGCGCTGGTGCGGTTGGCACCCCTTCTGCCGATGCCGAGCTAATTATGCTCAATACTCTGCGGCAAATTGTACAAGCGTTCGCTCAAGAGGCTGATTTTGCAGCATCGGTACGCCTGCTTGCCCGCCAAGTACGCGTGGCATTGGGCACCGAGGTGTGCAGTATTTACCTCCTCAACGGCACGCGCGACGGTTACCGTCTTGCAGCAACGGAGGGGTTAAACCAAGCACAAATTGGTGAGGTGATTCTCGCACAGAACCAAGGTCTGGTCGGGCTAGTGGGCCGGCGTGCCGAACCGTTAAACCTAGACGCCGCTCAGGACCATCCTAATTTTTTCTTTGTGCCGGAAATCGGTGAGGAACCGTTCAACGCTTTTCTTGGTGTACCCATCATCCATCAGGGGCGGGTGCTGGGTGTGTTGGTGGTGCAGCAACGGGATACGCGGCGTTTTGACGAGGGCGAAGAAGCCTTTATGGTCACATTGTCGGCGCAGCTCGCCACCGAAGTGGCTCACGCTCAAGCCGTGGGTGACAGCTCCCTGTTTGGTGGTGCGCGGGAAACCAACGTGGAAGGCTGCTTTCGAGGATTACCTGGCTCCCCGGGGGTCGGTATTGGTACGAGTGTAGTCTTGCACCCTATTGCGAATTTCGAGGCGGTGCCTGAGCGTCCGGCAAGTGATATCACCGTTGAATTGACCCTCCTCGACCGCGCGGTGGAGGCGGTGCGTAACGATATCCGCGGCATTATCGAAGAGTTCAAAAACAGTCTGCCCCAAGAAGAGCTGGCGCTTTTCGATGCGTACCTTCACATGCTCGACGATAACGCTCTGGCTGGAGATATTCGCGAACGGGTACGCCTTGGTCAGTGGGCCCAAGGCGCGTTAAAGCAGGTGATTCGCGAGCACGTCAGCCGCTTCGAATTAATGGAAGACCCTTACCTAAAAGAGCGCGGCAGTGATGTAAAGGACCTTGGCGTGCGGATTCTCGGGTATTTGCAACGCATTCGAGAAAAGAAAACGCAGTTTCCACGAAACACTATTTTGGTCGGTGAAGAAGTTACGCCGTCTATGCTCACCAGTATCCCAGCGGAGCGCCTGCGCGGTGTTGTGTCGGTGCGAGGATCGGGCAATTCGCACGTAGCGATTTTGGCCCGCGCTATGGCTATACCGGCAGTGATGGGGGCGGTGGATTTGCCTGGCTACGATCTGGAAGGCGTGCCCCTCATCGTTGATGGCGACTACGGTGAGGTCTATACCCATCCGAGCAAAGAGCGGATAGCAGAAAACCGGATACAAATAGCCGAACAAAAACTCTTTGAAGAAGAATTAGATGCGCTCAAAGATTTACCCTGCATTACTCAGGACGGTTGGCGAGTGCAATTGTGGGTCAATATCGGGCTTAGCGGCGACATCACCCGCTCGTTAGATCGGGGTGCGGAAGGTATCGGGCTATTTCGAACCGAAGTGCCGTTTATGACAAAAGATCGATTTCCTACTGAGGTGGAACAACGCGCGATTTATCGTGAGCATATGGAAGCCTTTGAGCCGCGGCCCGTGACGATGCGCAGCCTCGACATCGGTGGCGACAAGGCCTTGTCGTATTTTCCCATCAGCGAAGAAAACCCCTTTTTGGGCTGGCGCGGCATACGGGTCACCCTAGATCACCCGGAAATTTTTCTTATCCAGATCCGTGCCATGCTCAAAGCCAATGCGGGATTGCTTGGTGAGTTGCGCATAATGTTGCCGATGATCTCAAGCCTCACCGAACTGCACGCGGCTCAGCAGCTCATTGCGCAGGCGTTTGACGAGGTGATAGAAGAAGGGGTGCAGGTAAAGCGGCCGCAAGTAGGCGTACTGATTGAAGTGCCAGCGGCGGTTTATCAGGCGCGGTTGTTGGCGAAAGAGGCAGACTTCATCGCCGTGGGCTCAAATGACCTTACCCAGTACATGCTGGCGGTGGACCGTAATAACCCCAGAGTTGCCGCGCTCTACGAAGAAGTGCACCCGGCAGTGATCAGCGCCCTGCGCGAAGTTGCCCGCGCCGCCCATGCCGAAGAAAAACCGCTGGGTATCTGCGGTGAGCTGGCGGGCACACCGGTAGGCGCGGTGTTGCTGATGGCCATGGGCTATCACGTGCTGTCCATGAACGCGACGCATCTGCCGAAGGTGAAATGGGTGATTCGTAATATTAAGCGCCGCGATGCACGCCGTATTCTGGCGCGGGTATTGAAAATGAATACCGCTGACGAAGTCAGTCGTTACGTGAACCGGCAATTAATTGATGCGGGCTTAGAGCGGGTGGTGCCGTCCCGGCAGGTTGGTTAGGCAGATCACACCACCTTTGACAACCCACCGTCCATATTTATGGCGCATCCGGTGATGTAAGAACCACGTTCGCTGGCGAGGAACAGCGCCAAATCGGCGCATTCTTCGGCGCGGCCCATGCGGCCCATTGGCAGTCGCTCACCGGCTTTAGCGATAAACTCTTCTAGCGAATCGTTACTGCCGCTGGCGTCATGGCGGCGGCGGATTTGGTCGCTTTCTAAAAATCCGATCAATAGCGCATTTACCAAAATATTGTCCGCGGCACCCTCGGCACTGAGCACTTTTGTGAGTGCCATACCTGCGGCTCGAGAGATCGATGTCGGCGCGGTATTGGCGTCCGGGGTTTTTGCGTAGACGTTTAACAGGTTGAGCACACGTCCCCACTGTTGCGCCTGCATATTCGGCCACACCAATCGGGTTAGCCGAATCGCGGCCATTAGCTTTAGATCCAGATCGGCTTGCCACTCTTCGTCGGTAATTTGGCTAAATGGTTTTGCCGCGGACTGTCCGGCATTGTTCACCAAAATATCCACCGGCCCGAAGCGCTCTACGACGGCATTGTGGGTCGCTATCACGGCCGTCGGGTCGGTAACATCACAGGCAAAGTAAGCCACGTTGCCATCGCCGTCTTGCTCGGCGATCTCCGCGGCGGCTTCAATAAGCGGTTCGGGGCGGCGCGCCAGGATCGCAACGTTCGCCCCGGCGCTATAAAAATGCTTAGCCATGGCGAGCCCGAGTCCGAGACTGCCGCCAGTAATGAGGGCAGTCTTATTCGTCAGTGAAGTATCCATTAGGCGCGCTCCTGTTGCTGGGTGTTGCGTTGGGGGAACTCGAAGTCGACGCGTCCGCCCACTTGCCCGGCGGCCAGATAAGTCTGCTCCGAAAAATAGATGTGGCCGTTATCAAAGATCACCGCGCTGCTAGCGCGGGTTCCGTATTCGTCGCCGATGATAAAGCAGGGCGCAATGCGCCGTTCAAATTCGATGTCGCGTTGGCGATTGGGCAGACGCTCGTCCGCAGGAATGGTGCTGTTGGTCAGCTGTGCCAGCAACTCGTCGACATTGGCGTTGGCGGTGGCTAGGTGTGCAATGGCATTGGCGCCGTCAACACACTTTGGCCAAGTCGCGCCTAACTCAGCATTACTCAAGCCGTAGCTGCCCGGCTCTAATAACCGCGGCAGTGTGGCCTTGCCCCTTGCGATATTCGAGGCATAGGCGAGGTGTTGGCCGTCAAACAGCAGCAGGTTAAAGCCGGCGTAGGCGGGGTTGTCTATGCTGTTTGCGTAGGCCAGAGCGGGCTGTTGTGAGGTTAAAAAGTTGTGCACCAAACTACCCCGGGACTTTGCGTCGAGCGGATCGGTGTCCTGAGAAAAATTCGTCAATGCCGCAAAGCGACCGGTGCGAGTACAGCCAAGCCAAGTACCCCCGGCGACCAAGTCTCTGCCAGCAAGTAGATCGGGGTACTCGGGCCAAAAGTCTGCTGGCTGGGTTGCTCGCACATGGAATTCGTCACGATTTGCAGCGACGATTATGGGCCGAGAGGTGTCCGGTTGGTAACTGAGAAGGATCAAGCACATAGATCGATGCGGCCAAAACCGCCAGTGTAACAAGACTTTGGGGAATGTTTGGGGCTTGACCGTAGGGCGTAATTAGCCGCAAAAAACACCAGCGTCAGAGCGCTTTGAGGTATCCTGCCTCCAGTTCCAGATGTGCTTAAGTCGGGAAGCCATGCACTATCCGCAAATTGATCCGATTATTTTTTCCTTAGGCCCGGTAGCATTGCGCTGGTATGGGCTCATGTACCTGTTGGGCTTTGCTGCGGTGTTGTGGCTGGGTCGTCATCGCGCCTCGGCTCAGCAACCGCACTGGACTCATGAAGAACTCTCAGACTTGGTGTTTTATGGTGCCTTGGGCGCAGTGCTTGGTGGCCGCGTCGGGTATGTGCTTTTTTACAACGCTTCCGTTCTCGCCAATGACCCGCTGTATATTTTCCGCATTTGGGAAGGCGGCATGGCGTTTCATGGTGGTCTGTTAGGAGTATTGGTGGCAATGCTGGTGTTTGCGCGCAGAACGAGCCGTAGCTTTATTGCAATTACAGACTTTCTCGCGCCGTTGTGTCCCATTGGCCTCGGTCTAGGCCGCTTGGGAAATTTTATCAATATGGAGTTGCCTGGTCGGGTGAGCGAATCTGGCGTGGGTCTGGTTTATCCCTGCGACGCTGTCTTGGCCATCAGTCCCATGTGCGTTGGCGCCTGGGAGTCAGCGGTACGCCATCCTTCACCTCTTTATCAGGCTTTTTTTGAAGGTGTTGTGCTGTTCGCGCTGCTTTGGTTGGTGTCGCGCAGGCCAAGGCCGATCGGATTCGTTTCTGCCCTTTTTTTGGTTGGTTACGGGTGTTTTCGTTTGGTTACTGAATTATTCCGCGAGCCCGATGCACACATTGGGTTTGTTTTGTTTGGTGGGGTCAGCATGGGTCAGTTGCTGTCGCTGCCGTTGCTTATCGCTGGTATTCTGCTGGGCCTCTGGTCGCTGCGAAATGCTCGCGGGAAGGCGAGCTAGAACACTTATTTTTCGCCCAAGAATCATCAGTTAATAGTCAGTAGAGTAAGTCAGCAAGGTTATGCAGCAATATTTAGATCTTATGTGTCATGTGCGTGAGCACGGTACTTATAAAGATGATCGCACCGGTACCGGCACTTACAGTGTATTTGGCCATCAAATGCGCTTCACGTTAGCGGATGGGTTCCCGCTGGTTACGACCAAAAAAATGTTCCTGAAAGGCATCATTCACGAACTGCTGTGGTTTTTGTCTGGCTCTACGAACATTGGTTACCTGACGGATCATGACGTGCACATCTGGGATGAGTGGGCTGACGAACATGGCGAACTCGGCCCTGTTTATGGTTCCCAGTGGCGCTCTTGGCCCGGTCCGGACGGATCTACCATCGATCAGATCAGTAAGCTACAGCAGGCCATTCGCAACAACCCAGATAGTCGTAGACATATCGTTAGCGCATGGAATGTGGCTGAGGTCGACAACATGGCGCTGCCACCGTGCCATACGCTGTTTCAGTTTTATGTTGCCGATGGCAAGTTGTCGTGTCAGCTGTATCAACGCAGCGCAGATATATTCCTTGGCGTGCCGTTCAATATTGCATCCTACGCGCTGCTCACCATGATGTTGGCTCAGGTTTGTGAGCTTGAGGCTGGCGACTTTGTGCATACGTTGGGTGATGCGCACATCTACTCAAATCACCTTGAACAGGCCGATCGGCAGCTGCAGCGCGATCCGCTGCCGCTGCCAATTATGAACATCAACCCAGCGGTAAAAGATATCTTTGGTTTTCAATACGAAGACTTTGGTCTTGAGGGCTACAGTTCTCACCCGGGCATAAAAGCGCCGATTGCAGTTTAGGTTTATCAGGTGCGTATTAGCTTAATTTGGGCCATGGCCGACAACGGTGTAATCGGTCGTGACAATAGTTTGCCCTGGCGGTTACCGGTCGACATGAAGCATTTTATGTCCACAACTATGGGTAAGCCTGTGGTTATGGGGCGTAAAACTCTGGAATCGATGAAGGCACCGCTGCCAGGGCGCACGAACATCGTGCTGACCCGCGACCCCCTCTGGCAGCGCGACGGTGTGCAGGTGGTTCGAGATTTGCCGGCGGCGTTGGACCTTGCTGAGCAGCACGGTCTCATCGACGGTGTTGATGAGACAATGGTGATCGGCGGGGCCGAAGTTTATGCCTTAGCTCTGCCCATTGCTGAACGCCTGTATGTTACTCGTGTGCATGCGCAACCGTCGGGGGATGTGCATTTCCCGCCTATCGATTTTTCCGAATGGCGTTTGTTGTCGCAACAACAACACCCTGCGGATGAGCGTCATAGCGAGCCCTGTTCAATCGAGGTGTATGAACGCTAAGGTCGGGTTATGCGTTAACCCAATGGCCGGGCGTGATGTGCGAAGGCTCGCCGCGCGCGCCAGCACTATGACCCACGAGGCGAAACGCGACATAGTGGCACGAGTCGCCGCCGGTGCCGACGCGGTGGGTGCTACCGACCTCTACATCGCCCGCGAGCCGTTTGGTATCGCGTCAAAAGCACTGGAGTTTATGGATCTTAAGGCCCGAGTGCATGTTCTTGAGTACCCGATCACCAACACTGCTCAAGATACTGAAGTGATGATTCGGCGTTTCAAGGCGGCGGGCTGCGACACCGTGGTATCACTTGGCGGCGACGGCACCAATCGCGCCATTGTGCGCGCGTGCGCAGATCTTGACCTGATTGCGATTTCTACCGGGACCAATAATGTGTTTCCAGCGCTGGTGGAGCCAACCATTGCTGGAATAGTGGCTGGATTAAATGCGCGGGGATTTCTGGATGCTGCGGCTCTTGGCCTTAAACAGGCCACCAAAGTACTGCACGTGGAAACGCCGAGGGGTACAGACATCGGGTTGATCGATGCGGTTTTATTGGCCGACGACAAGGTAGGTAACTTGTTGCCGTTTGACGCTCAACGTTTGCGTCGCATGGTGTTAACTCGTGCGGAACCTAATGCCATTGGCATGTCGCCGATTGGCGGCTACGTCGACCCGGTTTATGCAGCCGATGACTGTGGGTTGAGGGTCGACATGGGTGCAGGCGGCGAAATGGTTCTTGCACCCCTGTCGCCGGGGTTGTTTCGCTCCATTCCAGTCATTGCCACCGAGCGTGTAGCATTAGAGCAACGGGTGCAATTTTCAGGTCCCGGCGTGATTGCCCTCGACGGTGATCGCGACCACGATTTGGCCGCGGACGAAATGGCTTGGGTAACCGTTCGACGAGACGGCCCGCGGGTATTCGACACCAATGCCACCATGCGCTGGGCGGTCGCCGAAGGTATGATGTCGCCACGCACGCTTTATGCTTAAGCTGGCAACTAAACCGGTTGTTAGCTAGCGGCGCTCCAGAAAACCACTAAAAGTACTCACGTAATGATTGTAAAACCTCGTATTCGCGGCTTTATTTGTACAACAGCACATCCCACCGGGTGTGCTGCCCATGTGCAAGAGCAAATCGACTATGTGGCGAACCAAGCGGCCGCTGACGACAAACCATTTAAAAATGTCTTGGTGTTGGGCTGTTCCGGTGGCTACGGCCTAGCCAGTCGTGTTGTTGCGGGTTTTGGCTATGGCGCCAATACCCTCGGCATCTCCTACGAAAAGGCGCCAACGGAGAATAAAACCGCCTCGGCTGGTTGGTATAACAATCTAGCGTACGAACGGGCGGCTAAAGAGGCAGGTTTATACGCACGCTCATTAGACGGCGATGCGTTCTCTGAAGAGATGCGTGATAAAGCGGCCGAAGTGATACGCCAAGATATGGGTCCGATCGATCTGGTGATTTACAGCCTAGCTTCGCCCGTACGCCAGCATCCCCGCACGGGTGAGTTGCATCGTTCTAGCATTAAGCCGCTGGGAGAAGTGCTCAACATCAAAACCGTACATGTTGAAAAGGGCGAGGTCAGTGAGGTGTCGCTGGAACCGGCCACCGCAGAGGAAAGTGCCAATACCGTCGCTGTAATGGGCGGAGAAGATTGGGAGTTTTGGATGCACATGCTCAAAAATCAAAATTTACTCGCGCCCAATGCTCAGACCGTCGCATTCACCTACATCGGCAGCGAATTAACTTGGCCGATCTACTGGGAAGGAACCTTGGGATTGGCTAAGGCGGATTTGGACCGCGCCAGTCAGGCCATCAGCAATAGTTTGACAGACTTGGGGGGCCGCGCGCGGGTTGCGGTGCTTAAGGCTATTGTCAGCCAGGCCAGTTCGGCGATCCCAGTGGTGCCGCTTTACGTGGCACTATTGTTTAAGGTGATGAAAGAACAAGGTGTGCATGAAGATTGCATCAGCCACATATACCGGTTGTTTAGCACTCAGTTGATCCCTGATGCCGAACAGCGTTTGGACGACCATGGTCGTATTCGAGTAGATGATCAAGAATTGTCCGAGTCTGTGCAGCAGGCCGTAAGAGCGCGCTGGCCCGAGGTAACGACCGAAAATCTAGAGCAACTAGGAGATCTTGAGGGTTTCCGTGAAGACTTCCTGCGCATCTTTGGATTCGGTATTGCGGGTGTGGACTACGCCGCTGAAGTCGACCCGCTCGGCATTGCCTAGGCCGTTGGGCAAATACATAGACGTACGAGAACAAGGAAAATTTCGCATGGAGAAGGTGTTCCTGCAAGCGTGTCGTGGCGAACAGCCGGCGCATACGCCGATATGGCTCAATCGTCAGGCCGGGCGCTACATGCCCGAATATCACCAAGTGAAAGGCGACTTGCCGAGCTTGGATTTTTTTAAAAACCCAGAAAAAGCCGCCCAAGCGACGCTTGATGCTCAGCGTATTCTCGGTGTCGACGCTGCGATTATGTTCGCTGATCTGCTGCCTATTCTTGAGCCCATGGGGTTACACCTGGACTACCTGCCGGGCGAGGGTCCGGTCTTTAGTAATCCTATTCGTCACGAACAGGATGTTGCGGCGCTGCGGACTGCACCGGCCATCGAGGCCACGCCATATATTGCTGAAACCGTGCGCTGCATTAATGCGGATTTACCAAAACAGATCGCGTTAATTGGTTTTGCCGGAGCGCCCTTCACGCTGGCGTCTTACGCCATCGAAGGCCGTGGTTCGCGCAACTATGTTGAAGTGAAAAAAATGATGCACAACCGCCCAGACCTGTGGGCCCAGCTGATGGACAAGTTGGTGCAGCAGGTGGTCAGTTACCTGCAGTTGCAGATCAGCGCGGGGGTCGAAGCCGTGCAGTTGTTTGACACTTGGGTTGGAAACTTATCGGTTCAGGATTACGGCACTTTTGTACACCCTTACTTAGAAAAAATGTTGCAGCTTTTAGGCGATACGGTACCGGTAATTTATTTCGGTACTGGTAACTCTCATTTGCTGCCGAGCGTGTCCACATTACCCTTCGACGTTTTAGCGTTTGATTGGCGTACACCGTTGGTGCCGACTTGGGAGCGGCTCGGGTGCAAGGCCGTACAGGGCAATCTCGATCCAATCATTTTGTGCGCACAACAACAGGCTATACGCCAGCAAGCGGGCCAGCT
>ERZ802830.58-NODE-58-length-91160-cov-32.3441_pt1 | contig 91160 bp, 86 predicted proteins | sample MGYA00345654_ERZ802830 | MGnify/ENA primary metagenome ERZ802830 (study PRJEB30503, sample SAMEA104212375) | marine metagenome | biome: Westerlies Biome; feature: [SRF] surface water layer (ENVO:00010504) within the epipelagic zone...; material: water (ENVO:00002006)...
CATGACCACTTGCATGATCATACGCATGATCATGATCACGGGCATCACCATCACCCATATCCGCATGCCAATCATCCGTTGGGGCCAGAATCGGTGCGTAGCCGCGTGCCGACAAAGCGCGGTGAAGACAGCTGAAATTCTGATGCAGCCATATCTGAAAGACCCGCAGGCGATTTACCAGAAGTCATTCGCCATTGTGCGCGAACAGGCGGCAATATCTGCATTGCCCGCTGGCCTTGCAGAGGTGGCGGTGCGGCTGGTTCATGCGTGCGGCATGCCCGACATTCTGGATGATCTGGATGCAGATGCCGCCTTTACAGACAAGGCGGTGGCAGCGCTTTCAGGCGGGGCAGCCATTTTCTGTGATTGCGAGATGGTGGCCAGTGGCATCACCCGCCGGTTTCTGCCGGCTGACAATGATGTGGTTGTCACGCTGAATGATCCGCGCACCGCCGATCTGGCTACCCATATGGGCACAACACGGTCGGCGGCGGCGGTCGATCTGTGGGGAGAGCGTCTGGCCGGTGCGCTGGTGGTTGTCGGCAATGCGCCAACAGCGCTGTTTCGCGTGCTCGAGATCATGGCGGCTGACAAAATTGCCCCGGCAGCGATCATTGGCTGTCCCGTCGGTTTTGTTGGCGCGGCTGAAAGCAAACAGGCGCTGGCGCAGATTGCGGGCGACAGCACGTCATGGCTGGCAGTGCATGGGACGCGCGGCGGCTCGGCGATGGCATCGGCGGTGATTAATGCGCTCTGTCTGCAAGCTGGCAAACGCATGGCTGGTGGTAATCCCGTCGGCAGTGAGGCCCGATGATGCGCCCGCGCGAGGCAGGTGTTACTGCAGCAGGTGTTACTGTGGCAGGCGTTACCGAGGCGGGCGTCACCGCATTGCCCGATCATGTGCGCCAAAGGATCGCCGAAGCAGATTGCATAATCGCAGCATCACGCTTTCATGCTGACCTGCCAGACGGTAAGGAAATTCTGGATTGGCCAACGCCATTTTCAAATATTTTCAATTTACTGGATGATTATTCTGATAAATCACTTGTATTGCTGACCACGGGCGATCCGATGTGGTTTGGCGCGGGTGCCAGCCTTGTAGGGCGTCTGGGTCGCGAGGGGTGCGAGATTGTGCCGGCGGTATCTGGCTTGCAGCTGGCGGCGGCCCATCTTGGCTGGCCGTTGGCGGCGTGTCGGATTGTCAGCGTGCATGGTCGCCCGGCGGGTCATCTCCATTCTGCGCTTTATCCGCGGGCACGGCTTTTGGTGATTGCACAGGATGGCAGCAGCCCTGCCATTTTGGCAAAAGCCCTGTGCGATTGGGGATATGGCGCAGCGCAAATACATGTGATGGCGCATCTGGGCGGGCCGGAAGAAGTATGTTTTTCCGGAACTGCCGCCGGCTGGCAGCATGATCAGGTGCCAGATTTTCACATTATTGGCATCGCCTGCGGGACTGATATGCCGGCAATCGGCATTGCTGCTCCTGATGACAGCTTCCGCAATGATGGCAAGCTGACCAAGCGGGATGCGCGGGCCAGCGCGCTGGCAAAACTGGCCCCGTTCCCGCAAGCTGTCTTGTGGGATATCGGTAGCGGTTCCGGGGCTGTCTCCATCGATTTTCTGCGCGCTGCCCCCGGTGCCACGGCGCATGCCATTGATCGCAATGATGACCAGCATGTCATGGCAATTGAAAATGCCAACCATCATGGTGTCGCCGGATTCAATACCGTCACCGCTGATCTTGCCAGTGACCCGCAGGCGGTATGCGCTGCGCTGCCTGACCCTGATGCGGTGTTTATTGGCGGCGGGATGTCATCTGCAGTGATTGAACTGGCACAGGCGCGGCTGCGGGCTGGCGGAGTGCTGGTTGCGCATGCGGTCACGATTGAGAGCGAAAGCCTGCTGGTGTCGGCATGGCAGTCGACTGGCGGCGATCTGATGCGCCTGTCTGTTCAGCATGCTGACCCGGTAGGCGGCTTTCATGGCTGGCGTCCGTTGATGCCGGTTACGCAATGGGTCTGGCACAAGCCGCCGCAGCAACAACATCAGGGCGGGGCGTGATCATGCCAGAAACAGAAATAACAACGGGCGTATTGTACGGGGTTGGCACAGGCCCGGGGGACCCGCAGCTGGTCACACGCCGCGCCTGGCATCTGATTGAAACGGCTGATGTGATTGCCTATCCGGCCCCTGACAGCGGCGCAAGCTTTGCCCGCTCGATTGTTGCCGATGCGATCCGCCCGCAGGCAACCGAAATAGCCATGATTGTGCCAATGCGCGCCGGCCGTGCACCTGCGCAGGATATCTATGACAGCGCGGCTGACGATATCGCCGCGCATCTGGAAGCTGGCCGCGATGTGGTTTTGCTATGTGAAGGAGATCCGCTGTTTTACGGGTCTTTCATGTATCTTTTGGTGCGGTTGCGGGACCGGTTTACTGTTGAGATCGTGCCGGGGGTGAACAGCCTGTCTGCCTGTGCAGCGGCACAGGTGCATCCGCTGGTGGCGCGCAGTGACCGGCTGACTGTGCTGCCCGGTCCGCTCGATAATGCGGAACTTGCCAGCAGTATCGAAGGGGCCGAGGCTGTCGCCATTATGAAAGTAGGTCGTCATTTGCCCCGAATTCGGGCGCTTTTGACACGGCTCGGGCTTCTTGAAAAATCGCTCTATACCAGTCACGCATCGCTGCCGCATCAGGCCTGCCATGCCCTTGCTGAAGCGCCGGAAGAGGCACCGTATTTTTCAATGATCCTTGTCTATAAAGGGGATGATCCGTGGATCAGTTGACGTCTGGCACTGCCAAGCGCCCGGTTATAATTTGCCTGTCAGAGGCTGGATTTTTGCTGGCGCAACGTCTGGCAAAGGGCATTGATGCCGATATTCACGGCCATGCGCTGCGCTGTCCGCAAGCCCCTCATCATTTTGGCAAGGCGCGCGCGCATATCGCCAATCTGTTCAGCAGCGGCAGGCCGATCATCGGCATCTGTGCGGCCGGTATTCTGATTCGCGCCGTCGCCCCGCATCTGCAGCACAAAAGCAGTGATGCGCCGGTGCTGGCGATTGCTGAATCAGGCCGACATGTCGTGCCACTGATTGGCGGGCATCATGGTGCGATCACACTGTCTCGCACAGTATCAGAGCTGCTTGCGGCTGAACTGGCGATGACCACCGCCGGTGATGTGCGCTGGCGTATTTCGCTGGATGAGCCACCAACTGGCTGGCGATTGGCGAATGCGGGCGCCGCTGCCCGTGTCATGCCGCAGCTGTTGGCCGGCGACGGGGCCTTTCTGGATGGTGAGGCATTGCCGGATCTGAATGACTGGTTTGCACATGTACCACGCGGCGGTGCTGTGACATTGACCGCCACCCGTCAGCAAAGAACGCCCACCGAGACGCAGCTTGTCTTTTGCCCGCAGGATATCCTGCTGGGTGTTGGCTGTGCGCGCGGTGCGGCAGCTGATGAGGTGATTGATCTTGTTATGGCCGAACTACAGACAGCCAATATCAACGCGGCGTCGATCGCTGCTGTTGTTACCGCTGATATCAAGGCCGATGAACCGGCAATTCACGCGCTGGCATCTATGCTGGCCGTGCCGCTACGGGTGTTTGACCGTGATGTGCTTGCGGCTGAAACAGACCGTCTGGAAAGCCCCTCGCAGGTGGTGTTTGACGAGATCGGGGTGCATGGCGTGGCCGAGGCAGCGGCGCTTGCGGCAGCCGGCCCGGAGGGAAAGCTGATCCACCCGAAAGCCAAATCGGGAAATGCCACCATGGCGCTGGCGCGAACTGGAACCTTCCCGTTGCCTGCATTGCCGGGGCGCAAGCCCGGACGGGTGATGCTGATCGGTATCGGCCCCGGCAAGGCCGAATGGCGTACACCAGAAGCCTCGCAGATGATTCTGGGCGCGGATGAACTTGTTGGCTATGACCTTTATATCGACCTGCTTGGTGCGGCGGCAGCCCATATTCCGCGGCGTGACTTCAAGCTGGGAGAAGAAGAGGCTCGCTGTCGCTATGCGCTGGAATCCGCTGCCACCGGCAAGGATGTGGCGGTGATTTGTTCGGGTGATGCCGGTATCTATGCGATGGGCGCGCTTGTCTATGAGCTGCTGGACCGGTCGCAAGATGCAGGCGGGGTCAGTGCCGCTGCCCGCCGTGTTGCCATTTCAACCGCACCCGGCATTTCGGCGCTGCAGGCGGCTGCGGCCCGGTCAGGTGCGATTTTGGGACATGATTTTTGCGCCATTTCGCTGTCCGACCTGTTGACCCCGTGGCCGGCAATCGAAAAGCGCATCCACGCCGCCGGGGCAGGTGATTTCGTGGTGGCTTTCTATAACCCCGTGTCACGTCGCAGACGCACGCAGCTAGCCGCGGCGCGGGATATACTGATGCAATATCGCGGCGGTGATGTACCTGTATTGCTGGCATCCAGTCTGGGCCGGCCGGAAGAAGCACTGAAATTCAGATCCCTTGGCAGTCTTGATATCGATGAGGTGGATATGCTGACGACGGTGATGGTGGGGGCCAGTACCTCGCGCCATTTGTCGCTTGGCCGCGGCGAGGCGGTCTATACCCCGCGCGGCTATGCCAAACATCTGGATCGGGATGACCATACAGATGCTGACAACCGGACTTCAACCGGTGATTCTGATGATGAGATGACGGGCACAGGCAGGGAGACAGGAACATGAAGGTCTATTTCATCGGTGCCGGTCCGGGTGATCCGGAATTGATCACGGTTCGCGGCCTGCGCCTGATCGAACGCTGCCATGTCTGCCTTTACGCCGGATCCCTGGTGCCGGCTGCCGTTGTTGCAGCCACTCCTGAGGGCGCGCATGTTGTTGATACAGCATCCCTGACACTCGATGACATCATTGGCGAGATCAAGACCGCACAAACACAGGACAAGGATGTGGCGCGGGTGCATTCGGGTGACCCGTCATTATATGGTGCAATTGCCGAGCAAATTCGCCGTCTGAAAGCGCTGGGTATCGAATATGAGATTGTGCCGGGGGTGTCAGCCTATGCCGCTGCCGCTGCGGCGCTTGGCATTGAGCTGACCGTGCCCGAGGTCACGCAGAGCCTGATCCTGACGCGTACGGCGATGAAATCATCTGCCATGCCGCCGGGTGAGGAGCTGACCAGTCTCGGGAAAACAGGCGCTACGCTGGCCATTCACCTTTCAGTGCGCAATCTGCGCCAGATCGAGCGCGATCTGATCCCGCTCTACGGTGAAGATTGTCCGGTGATTGTTGCCTACCGGGTGGGCTGGCCGGATGAGGCATATATCCATGGCACGCTGGCTGACATTCGCAAGAAAGTGCAAGCTGAAAAGATCACAAGGACCGCCTTGATTTTTGTCGGGCGCGGACTGGTTCAGGATGATGATTTTCGGGACAGTGCGTTGTATGACGCAGCACATACCCATGTGTTGAGGCCAAAAACCGGACGTGCGTCCAGCCAATAGGCGATCTGTCTCGAAATCAACTGGGCCACAAGTTGGGCTCAGGCGATAATATGCGCGTAAGACCCGCTGACAGTGCCGTTTACCAGCCCCATCGGGCCAAGTGGTTTGCCAGATGGTGTGACAGCATCAAACAGTGGGTCGCCCGTGGCAGAAGTCGCCGTTGTATAGTGAAATTCATGCGCGGTCAGAGGCGTGGTGCCGGGCCAGCCGCCGTGGCGTGCGGCAACCTGCCGGTACCCCAGATGCAATTTGCGCGCGGCAAAGCTTGTTTCAAGGTCCAGCAATCCGGCCATTGAAAAGGCGGTGCCATCCTTGTCGATGATACGCTGCCCCAGCGTCATGAAGCCGCCGCACTCACCATATATGCGCACCGATTTCGATGCTGCATCCCGCAACCCGCCAAGAAAACGCGACGCAGTGCTCAGACGTGGCAGATGCAGTTCCGGATAACCGCCCGGCAGGAAAATGGCATCTGCATCACCGGCAGGCGCTTTATCGGCAAGTGGCGAGAACGGCAGAATTTCCGCACCTGCGTCGCGCCAGTATGCCAGCATGTGCGCATAAGCGAATCCAAACGCGGCATCCGCAGCCACGGCGATCCGCTGGCCCGGTGGGGCCAAAAATGGCGGCATAGGAATTGGTGGGATAGAAGCAGCTGATCCTGACGCATTGTCAGGTGTTTCGGGTCTGGTCAGAGGAGCCGCCGCCGCCATGATGCTGTCAAGGTCCAGATGTTCGGACACAAGATCGGCTGCCGCGTCGAGCCGCGTTTCCAGCACGTTCTCGGCAGCCAGATCAGCCGCCTGCACAAGTCCCAGATGCCGCGATGGCACCTCTATATCGGGGCTGGAAGGCAGGCTGCCAAACAGCGGGATATCATGGGTGGAAAGCGCTTCGGCGATCAACGTTTGATGCCGGTCCGATGCCACACGGTTCAGCACAACACCGGCAAGCTGGCCGGCCGGGGCAAGCACAGTCCCGATCCCCGCAGCGATCGCAGCGGCGGTTTGTGCCTGATGCCGGACATCGATCACCAGCAGAACGGGCAGGCCCAGTGCGCTGGCAAGGGCTGCTGTACTGCCGCTGCCGCCATCGGTGCCGTCAAAAAGCCCCATAACGCCTTCGATCAGCAACAACGGGGCAGCCTGGCGGCGGGCGAGGTCGCACAACATGGTCTGTGACATGGCGTGCGAATCCAGATTGACCGCGTTGGTCCCGCAGGCGGCCGTCAAAAATGCCGTGTCGATATAATCGGGACCGGATTTGGCTGCGCCAACAGCCGTGCCGCGCCGCGTCAGGGCGCGCAGCATGCCAAGGGTGAGGGTTGTCTTGCCGCTGCCCGAACCAAGACCGGCAATCACCAGTCCGTTGTCTGCCATCAGGCGGTGTCCGGGATTGTCCGCATGCCAAGCGGGTCAGTGTCACGCACCGGTTCACCAGCAAGCTGTCCCATCCAGTCGAGGCACTGGCGCATCTGCACGACACGGCCAATGCAGACGATTGAGGGTGCGCCGATTCCGCTGTCAACAATATCGGCAGGTGCGCGGGCCAATGTTGTTTCCAGTACGGCCATATCATCACGCGTTGCGTTCTGGACGATGGCGACAGGTTCATCTGGCGCACGGCCACTCTTGATCAGCTTTTCACAGATATCCGGCATATGTTTGATTGCCATATACATGACGATCACCTGCGCCCCGCGGCCAAGAGCATCCCAGTCAATGGCCGACGGCATCAGACCGGTGCGATCATGCCCGGACAGAAAAGTCACAGACTGGTTGACGTCGCGATGGGTGACCGGAATGCCGGCATAGGCAAGACCGCCAATGCCAGCCGAAATGCCGGGAACCACGCGCAGCCTGATGCCATGTTGGATCAACGTCTGTGCTTCCTCGCCGCCGCGGCCAAAGACAAAGGGATCGCCGCCTTTCAGGCGCAGCACGCGCTTGTTCTGACGCGCCAGTTCGATCAGTCTCAGCGAAATATCGCGCTGGTTTGGTGACGGTTTGCCGCCCCGCTTGCCAGCATATTCAACGGCGGCATCAGGCCGTGCCCATCGCAACAGCGCCGAGTCAACCAGCGCGTCATAGATGATAACATCGGCCTGCTGCAGGGCGTTCAGCGCGTGCAGCGTGATCAGGCCGGGATCACCCGGGCCGCCACCCACCATCCAGACCCAGCCAGGTGTGAACACAGGCCAGTCATTGCCGTCAAGCGCTGGCAGATTTCCCGCAGACAAGGTGCCGGAAGGCAACGGGGATATGTCATCATCATGCGGCGTCATTGCGGGTCCTGAAAGCCAACGGCGTCAGTGGTGGATTTGCGTGCCCAAAGGCGGTATTCATCGTAACAGCCACGGTTCCAGATCACCAGCATCTGCTTGCTGCCAGATCGACCCCTCTTGGGTTGGACAAGACAGTTGGCGCTGTTCACGCTGGCCATACCTTGGAGGGCATTGCCATATGGGGCGCCGCGAATGACCCGGTCCTCGGTCCGGAAAGACAAGCTGCAGAGCAATCTCCGTTTTGGCTGGACAACGGGCACCTGTGCGACCGCTGCCGTAAACGCAGCCTACACGGCGATGGTAACCGGCGAGTTTCCTGATCGCGTCACAATTGTCACACCAAGCGGCAAAAACGCCGATCTGGAAGTGGTCAATACCGCACGCGGCACTGCGGATGGCGCTGCAGCTGCGCATAGCGGCCCAAATAGTAACCCGAACAGCAGCATCGAGACCTGCTGGTTTTCGGCTGGAATCATAAAAGATGCCGGCGATGATCCCGATGTAACGCATGGCGCGCTGATCACCGCGATTCTGCGGCGTGGTCCTGATGGCAGCGGTATTCAGTTTCAGCGCGGTGAGGGGGTTGGGGTAATCACCAAGCCCGGTCTGCCAGTGGCGGTGGGTGAGCCGGCAATCAATCCGGTGCCGCGCCAGATGATGCGGGATGCGATTGAGGCGCTTGCTGAACGGCTTGCCGGACCGCGCGATATCATCATCGAAATAACTGTGCCGGGTGGGGCGGAACTCGCGCTCAAGACATGGAACCCGCGTTTGGGCATTGAAGGCGGTATCTCGATCCTGGGGACCACTGGCGTGGTGCGCCCGTTTTCCTGTTCGGCGTGGATTGCCTCCATTCATCGCGGCATTGATGTGGCGCGTGCGAACGGTTTGCATCACGTGATGGCATCAACGGGGGCCACCTCCGAGGCCTGGGGGAAGTCATGCTATGATCTGCCCGATATCGCGCTGATTGATATGGGAGATTTTGTGGGCGGGATGGTGAAATATATGCGCGGTCATCCGCTGGCAAACCTGTCGATCATGGGGGGATTTGGCAAGATGGTGAAGCTGGGCCAGGGTGCGATCGACCTTCATTCGGCGCGCTCGCAGGTTGATTTTTCCGCACTGGCAGAGATGGCGGCACCCTTTGGTCTGGATACATCGCGCGTTGCATCGGCAAATTCGGTGCTGGAGGTTGCACAGATGGCAAGCCCTGATCAACGCAGCGCACTGGCTGATGCCGTTGCCAATGCCGCCCGCCAGACAGTCCTGACGCACCTGCGTGATGCACCAACCAGTGTTGAGGTTGCGATCATCAGCCGAGATGGTGCTCTGCTTGGACGAGCTGGTAACTTGTCCCTGTCCATTGCAGGCAAGACATGATGGCGTCAATGCCCCCGAACCATCCAGATGTGTCAGCCGGTACCGCGCTGCAGCAGGCTGATCAGCGGATGAAAACACTCGTGCTGGCAGGCACAGCCGAGGCGCGCGCCGTGGTCGCCGCACTGGCATCTGATCCTGCGTTCATGATCGAGGCATCCCTTGCTGGTGCCACCACCAAGCCAGCAAGCCTTGATGTGCCGACGCATAAAGGCGGATTTGGCGGCGAAGAGGGGCTTGCCAGATTTTGCCGTGATAACGGGTTTGACCTGATCCTCGATGTAACCCATCCCTATGCCACTGTGATCAGCAGGAACGCGGCGTTGGCGGCCCAGCGCGCCGGCATTCCCTGTCTGCATTATCAGCGTCCGCCGTGGATGCCAGAGCAGGCGGACCGCTGGCAGCATTTTTCATCCTGGCAGGACATGGCTGATGCCATACCGGCTAAAACACGCGTGTTTCTTGCCGGTGGCACACAGTCGGTAGAGATGTTTATGCGCCGCACAGACATCACCCTGATCGCGCGGGCTCTGAATCTGGCAGACAAAACATCATCGCCGCAGACCATTTTCATCAACGCATTGCCTTCCAAAACTGTCGAAGGTGAATGTAAATTATTGAAAAAACATAATATCGCATTGATATGTTGTAAAAATTCTGGTGGCAATTCAAGCTTTGCAAAGATTCTGGCAGCGCGGAAATGCGGGATTGAAGTGTGGATGCTTGATCGCAAGCCTGTGGCGTTGTCACTGGATGGACCTACGCAAAAAGGGATGCCAAGTCCGCAGATTCATGACACTGTTGAAACCATCATCAGTGCCGCACGGCAATACGCTGCTGTGCGACTGGGTCGTTGATATAGTGAACAGGACGCCGCCACAAACAGGCCGGAGAACCGGTCATGTGGAGAGACGGCCGGCACGGACAAGAGGCAAGAGGAGAGCATTATGACAGGTAGTCCGCATTTTGATGTCAGCACCGATGAGGCCGGGGTCGTATGGATCACAATGGATGTCGAGGGCAAGTCGGTCAATGTGATGACGCAGGCCGTCACTGCCGATTTCTGTGCGATCATCGACGAGATTGCAGCACATCCGCCAACCGGGTTGGTGTTCCGGTCCGGCAAGGCGCGCGGTTTTATTTTCGGAGCTGATGTAAACGAATTCGCTGATTTCAAGACACGGCGGGAGGTTGAGGCCCATATTCGACCGGTGCTGCGCTGTTTTCAGCAGATTGAGGATATGCCTTGCCCGACAGTGGTGCTGATTGATGGTATCTGCGTTGGTGGCGGGCTGGAACTGGCTATGGCCTTCAGTCGGATCATTGGCATTGATTCGCCAGGCTGCCAGGTCGGCTTTCCCGAGATCAATCTCGGGTTGCTGCCGGGATATGGCGGTTCGGCGCGGGCCTATTCACGCCTTGGTCTTGAGGGGGCGTTGCAGCTTGTCCTGCAGGGCAAGAGCCTGAAGGCGCGTGATGCGCATGCGCTCGGTGTTATGGATCATCTGGTGGGTGATGCCTCGGAACTTGCATCGGCTGCACAGGATGTGATGGCTGGCAAGATTGAGCGCAAACCCGCGCGCACAGCCGATGAACCGGCTGCTGTCATTGCCGAAGCGCGGGCTGCTGTTGCCAAACGCGCGCTGCCGGAAACCATGCCGGCCCCATTTGCCATTCTTGATCATTATTCCGGCGAGTCTCTGGACCAGACTATCTTGCAGGAGAGGGAAACACCGCTGTTTTCCGAGCTGATGATGACCCCTGCATCTGCCGGCTTGCGCCGGACGTTCCAGCTGAATGATGCGGTGAAGAAGGGCGCACGCGGGGAGGGTGCTGTTTCGCACATTCATGTCATTGGCGCTGGTGTGATGGGCGGTGATATCGCTGCTGTTGCCGCAATGAGCGGGTTTGACGTTACCTTGCAGGACCTGTCGGAGGAGGCAATTACCGGTGCGATGGCACGGGCCAGAACGCTGTATGAACGGCGACTGAAGGATCCTGCAAAGGTTGATGCAGTCCTGGCGCGCCTGTCGGCTGATCCCAAGGGTGACGGCCTTGCGACCGCCGATTTGATGATTGAGGCAGTTGCCGAGAATCTGGACATAAAGCGCCGCGTTTTTGCCGATGCCGAAGTGCGGATGAAGCCGGATGCGATTATGGCAACCAACACATCTGCGATCCCGCTTGAAGAGATCGGCACTGCGCTGGCCGCACCTGACCGTCTGATCGGGATGCATTTCTTCAATCCGGTTCCGGTGCTGCCGCTGGTTGAGGTTGTCTACACGGATGCCAGCCGGACCGAATTTGTTGACCGCGCCATGGTTGTGTGCGGTGCGTTGAAAAAGCTGCCGATCAGGTGCAAATCCTCGCCCGGCTTTCTGGTGAACAGGGCGCTGTTGCCCTACATGTTTCACGCCATCGAGGCGATGCTGGACGGGGCCGACCCAGACAAGCTGGATCAGGCGCTGGTCCGCTTTGGAATGCCGATGGGGCCGATCGAACTTTGTGATCAGGTGGGGCTGGATGTTTGTCATGACGCCGGCGTCGTGATCGGTATGCCGAAACGCACGGAAAACAAGCTCAAGGCCATGGTTCAGGCCGGTACGATCGGCCGCAAGAGTGGTAGCGGGTTTTATGAATGGGACGACAAGAAGGCCATCCGTCCACGTGGCAGCTATGATTCTGATGAGTTGAATGCCATTGCGGTGGAACTGATGGCCCCGCTGGTCAGGGAATGCCGTGATGCCATCGATGAAGGCGTTGTTGATTCGGTAGATATGGCCGATGCGGCCTGCATCTTTGGCATCGGGTTTCCCGCCTTCCGTGGCGGGCCGGTGTTCTGGGATGACCAACGATCTTGACCCCACCCCGAACTGACAACCCTGCTGACAAGACACGTCAAGACAACAAGCAATCAGGCGAGACAAGCGTGGCCAATGCCGCGCTTGGCGAAGATATAGTGGCGGGCCCGGACGGGCAGACAGACCTTGCCACGGCGGCGCGCGCACGTGCGGTACGTGCGGCGCTCGGCTGGATGGTATTCAGCTGCCTGATGTTCTCGCTGGTAATGGTGTCGATCCGTCTGTTTCTGGTGGATCTGCCGTCAGAGCAATCGGTGTTTCTGCGATATCTGATCGGGGCAGGCATGCTGCTGCCGTGGATTGGCCGGTCTGCGCTGCGCGTTGTGACATCGCATGTGCGCGGGCTGATGGCGCTGCGGGCGTTGCTGCATGGTGTTGCTGTCTATACGTGGTTTTTCGGCGTGTTGCGTATTCCGCTGGCGGAAGTGAACGCGATGCTGAATCTGGGACCGGTCTATGCCACCATCGGGGCGGCAATGTTCATGGGTGAGAAGCTGCGGATCAGAAGAATTGCCGCCATTGTGATTTCGTTTTGCGGGGCGCTGATCATTATCAAGCCCGGATTTGCCGAGATCAATATAGGCACCTTTGCCGTGCTGATAACGGCACCGCTGTTTGCCGGATCCGACCTGATCGCCAAGCGATTGAAGATTTATCATGATGACAAGCTGATCATCTTTTCGCTGTCAGTCGGTATCGCTGCCTTCATGGCCGTGCCGGCGATCAATGTGTGGCAGTCTATTACGCCGATGAACTGGATCGGCATCATCGCCATCAGCATTGCTGCCACCATTGGTCATATCACCCTGATGCGATCTTTCAGCGGGCCAATGTGGGCGGCGCAGACGGGCAAATATATGCAGCTGCTGTTTGTTGTTTTGTTCGGGATTGTGCTGTTTGACGAAATTCCGTCGATATCGACGCTGATTGGCGCGCTGGTTGTTCTGGGCGCTGTATCCTATATCGCTGTGCGCGAAGGGCGCAGCCGCGATGTTGTTCCTTGATTCTGAACTTGTGTGGGGCGCCTGATGCCCGGTTTTGATCTTCTGCATGAAGCACCTGTCTACTTCGCTGTCATGTGTATCCTGTCGGTAATGGCGGTATCGGTGTCAAAGTCCGGCTTTGGGGGCGCACTTGGCGCGATGAGCATGCCGATCATGCTTTTCGTGCTGCCTCCAAAGGTGGCCCTTGGTGTGCTGTTGCCGCTGTTTCTGCTGACTGATGTCTGGGTGGTCTATCTGTGGCGAAAATGGCTGAACCGCCGGTTTTTGATGTTTATGTGCGGGTTTGGTGTGGCTGGCCAGCTTGTTGGCTGGCTGCTGTTTGACTATCTCAGCGACAGGCTGCTGACCGGCTCCATCGGTGTTGTCGGGATACTGACCGCACTGAACTATGCGCGTCAGATTGCGTTTCCCGATGGTGAGACAAGCAGTGAGACGGCAGCCCGCATGATGCGGCGGATATGGGTACGGGCGCCAGCCTGGTGCGGTCTTTCGGGTCTGGCAAGCTTTGTATCCTTGTCAGGCGGTATCCCGGTGCAGATTTTCCTGCTGCCGCACGCGCTGGCGCGTCAAAGCTTTGTTGGCACGATGAGCGTCTATTTCTTTGTCATCAATCTGGCCAAGCTGCCATTCTATAACGAACTTGATCTGATCAACCGCGATACCGTCTTGCTGTCAGCCTGGCTGCTGCCGGTGATTCCGGTCGGTGTTTTGTTCGGCAGATGGCTGAACCGGGTCATGTCGGACAGGATATTTTATCATTTCAGCCATGCGATCTTGTTCCTGATGAGCGCAAAGCTGATATATGATGCAGCGTAGGAATCATCTGGTCTGGTAAGGGAACGATTGACATGAAACGGTGGCGGCATCTGACAGTGGCACTTGGCATAATGCCAGCCTTGGCAATTTATGTCGGGGTGATGGTCTGGCTGTCGACTTTCATTATGGATATTCACTTTCTGGTCGATCTTGTCTTCTTCGTTATAGCTGGCCTTGCCTGGATTCCGGCGGCCAGTGTCGTTGTCGGCTGGCTGGCAGACCATGAAGCCCACTGACAGCAGACAGGACGACAATACACCGGCACCAAGGCCGGCACGCCCGCTGCAACAGGCGCTTGATATGGCGGCTGTGCTGATGGTTGAACACGGCCTTCAGGGGTGGAGTGTCACCCTCGATCATGCGCGTCGCCGTGCCGGCCAATGCGATTATACAAACAAGCGTATCTCGCTCTCGCGGCATTACGTGCGACATGCAGAGGATACGCATATTCGTGACACGATCCTGCATGAGATTGCGCATGCGCTGGTTGGGCCGAAACATGGTCATGATGCCGTATGGCGACAAAAGGCGCGCGAGATCGGTTGTACGGCGAATCGCTGTCACACCCTGAGTTTTGCTGACGCACCCTGGCGTATGCGGTGTCCGAATGGCTGCTTTGAAGTTGACCGTCATCGGCGCAAGCCCGGTCTTGTATGCGCCACTTGCCGCACCCCGGTTGTGTTCGATTCGGCAATGGTTGTCGATGGAAGAATCTGATGGCAGAAGGCCTGATAGCAGAAGAATTATCATCCTTGACATTTTTTGATCCAGATACCACTCGTATTACGGCCATCCGCCGTGGTTTGCGCCGCTTGCAGACAGCACCACGGGGGATCACAAGCCTGCCCTTCCTGTCGGCTGCGGAGATTGATTTGCTGGTTACTGATGCGCAGCTTGCAAGCTATCGCACCGCAACACCGGAGATTGAACATCTTGGGCGGCGTGTTCATCAGGATTTCGATGTCTGTTTTCCAGCCCCGCGAACCGGCGCTTTCGCTGCACTTGCAGATTGTCTTGAGACATGTCTGCACAGTGCCAACGCCGAGACAGATTTCCTGCCGCAAGGCATAAAACTCAACGATTTTGCCATTCAGCGCTATCCGGCAGGATCGCGTGGTATCGGCATCCATCGCGACGGGCGGCGCTATCATGGTCTTGTGATCATCATCACGCTGGCAGGCGGGTCCCGGCTTGCCAGCTGTTCGGACCGCGCCGGTAGAGGCAAGCGACGTATCGATGACCGGCCGGGGCGCATTGTGTTGCTGACCGCCACAGGTTTTGATGGGCGCGATGATGAGAGTGTTCGCCCGCTGCATACAGTTGACCAGGTGACCGAAGGCCGACTGTCCCTTGGTTTCCGCTATGAACCAAAGGCCACTTGAACGCCCTTGGGGTTCCTGTCCAAAATTTCCTCAGAATATTCTGGAAATTTTCCTGAGAATTCTGGGGAATTTCCTTGTAACGATGCGTTACCATTGGCAGCATGAAAGTTCGGAGCGCCCGTCCGCTCCCTTTCAGATGGATTCTTCCTGACATGCGATGGGCGCGGCTGCGCGCGTTCCGGCGGACTGGTCAAAACCTGGTCAGTCTTTCTGCGCAACCGACCAGAGGAGGTGCCCTCTTGTCCAAGAATGGGAGTGAATAATGGAAATCAGTGTTTCCGGGAAGAATATGGATACAGGCACCGCATTTCAAACACATGCGGAAGACGCTCTTAATAACGTTGTGGGTAAATATTTCGACAGTGCGGTCAGTGGTAAAGTGACTCTGGAAAAAGCTGATTCTGGATTTCGTGTGAAAACACGTGTGGCGTTGTCGCGCCGTATAGAGCTTGAGGCAACAGGCTTTGCGCATGAGGCACATGCTGCGCTTGACGCTGCTATTGAGCATGCTGAAAAGCGTCTGCGTCGTCACAAGCGCCGTCTGAAAAACCATCGGGGATCCATAACCGAGGTTGAAGCCAATGACGTGTTCGAAGCCCCGATGACGGTTTATGCAGGTGCGGAACAGCTGGATGACGCGGGCCTTGATGATGGCGATGCAGCGCTGCCACCTGTCGTTGCCGAGATGGCCTATGACATCGGCATGATGACCGTTGAACAGGCGGTCATGAAGCTGGAGCTGAGCGAGGATAATATGCTGATGTTTCGCAACAGCAGCCATTTCGGGTTGAATGTTGTGTATCGGCGAGGTGATGGGTCGATCGGCTGGGTTGATCCGCGTGGCCTGCGCGAAATGCACAGCTGACAGGACCTGCTGCTGGCTGAATGTTTGGCCAATCTATTAATGGCCAGACTATTAATGGCCAGACTATTAATTGCCAGACTAATTTCGGTGAGACTGTTTACAGTTCGGGTCATGTCCCGGCTGACTCGCCGCGCCGGTTATCTGGTGTGCGGCAAGACACCCGGGTCGGCAAGGCCGGCAAAAAGCCAGCCCCCGCCTTGATTGGTGGCCAGCGCCGGATCCATCATGGTCAGACGCAAAAGCCCGAAATGCGGCACCGCTATGCCAACCACATGGGAAAGCGGTGCGCCAAGCGCATGGGCCATGATCGCCCGTATCACGCCGCCATGACAGACCACTACCTGCGGCCGTGATGAAAAAGCGGCCTGCCGGCCCTGCATCCATTCATCAACACGCGCCGCCATTGCGGCAAAAGATTCGCCTTGCGGCGGCTGTGTCTCGGGGGTGACGAACGACCAGTTATGCAACGGACCATCTGCGACCTGCTGCCAGACTGCCGAGATAGGCTGGTCCTGCCAGTCACCAAAATCCATCTCTTGCAGCGCAGAAGCGGATATACGGCTGGCCGGGGCACATGCATCAGCAATCAGATCAGCTGTTTGCTGCGCACGGATAAGGGGCGAGACATGCCAGTCCGCGCCATCTGGCAACAGGTCGGTCAGACGGTCCAGATGATAGGCCATCTGTTCGATTGGCGGGTCGGCTGGCGGCACATGCCCCGATTGCTTGACGACGGGTGCGTGCCGGATGAAGAAGAAATCGCACGTATCAGGATGATCATTCATGCGCCGAAAAGACCTTGCTCAAAATTGGTGAGGGGCAGCTCAACGATGATGATCACGCCTGCCAGAAACAGCAATTCACCAAGGATAATGGTGGCACCCATGACATCGCCGGTCAGCCCGCCAACCTGACGCTGCGCCAGCTTTGCAACGCCCATCGCCATAACGCTGCACAAAAGTGCTGCCGAACAAGCGGCCGCCCAGCCAAACAGGAATCCCAATGGCAATGCCCAGATCGCAAGGCCGGCCAACATGCGCAGACTGCCGCCATGACCGGTCAGGCTGGCCAGTTTTGCGTGCGGGCTGACGGGGGCGATCGCCAATTGCAGGCTGGGCAGAAACCGGCTGGCGGCGTGCGCCAGCGCAATGATCAGAACAAGTGCCATGCCCGCGAATTGTGCGCTTGCCGCGATCAGCAAACCTGCCCGTGCAAGGCTGGCCAGAACAAGTGCCATCACGCCATAGCTGCCAATGCGGCTGTCATGCATGATGCGGATTTTGGATTCGACGTCATGCCCCCCACCAAAACCGTCTGCCATGTCGGCAAGCCCGTCCTCATGCATTGCACCGGACAGCAGCAAACTGACAAAAATTGCCAACGCAGCCGCAACAAGTGGCGGCAATGCCAGGGCAGCGGCACCGCTGAGCGTCAATCCGGTGGCACTGCCAATAACCAGCCCCACAACGGGAAAGGCCCATAGCGCGGAGGTGAAGTTTGGCGGATTGTCGGCCGGAAACTGGTGCCAGCCGGTGGGCAGGCGGCTCAACAGTACAAAAGCGGCAGCGCAATCACCGATCAGGGACTGGCGGCGCGGCGTTGTGCCAGCCTTGCTCATGATCCCTTGCTGACCCCTGCCTCGGCAAAGGTGGCCATACCATTATGGGCAGCAAGTGCAGCCCTGACAATCATCGTGGCGACAGCGGCACCGCTACCTTCGCCAAGGCGCATCCGCATATCAAAAATTGGTTGTTTGCGCAGTGCTGAAGACAGCCTGATATGCCCGGGTTCGGCCGACAGGTGCGAAATCATGCAATGGTCAAGCACATCAAGCCGGTTGCCAGCGGTAAGTGCCGCCGCCGCCGCGCTTGAAATGAAACCGTCCAGCATCACTGGAATGGATCGCATCCTTGCTTCCAGAACAGCACCGGCAATGGCGGCAAGTTCCCGCCCACCATACGCTGCAAGCAAAGATACCGGATCATCAAAATCGTTCCCATGCCGGTCAATGGCCGCCTGTACGATCATGGTCTTGTGATTGATGCCCGCAATGTCAAGGCCGGTTCCCGGTCCAACCCAGCCGCCCGCATCGCCGCCAAAACGCCCCATGCTGATCGCAGCTGCGCTTGTGGTATTGCCGATGCCCATCTCGCCAACAATCAGATAGTCACAGTTCCTGTCGATGGCAGCCGCCCCGGCATTCATGGCGTGAATTACCTCATCAGGATCCATCGCGGCGGCTGTGGTGAAATCTGTGGTCGGGCGTTCAAGATCGAGCGACGTAATCGATAACTCAAGCCCGGCTTCTTTACACAGCTGGTTGATAGCAGCGCCGCCAGCTTCGAAATTCCAGACCATCTGCTGCGTAACTTCTTGCGGAAAGGGGCTGACACCCTGTTTCACAACGCCATGATTACCAGCAAATACAAGGCACTTTCCATGCCTGATCTGTGGTTTGACGTTGCTCTGCCAAGCGGCCATCCACAGTGCGATCTGTTCCAGCTTGCCCAGCGACCCGGGCGGTTTCGTCAGCTGGTCTTGCCGGCTGGCAGCGGCAGCACGCGCGTCATCATCAGATGCTGGCAGCTGTTCATATAACTCGCGGATATGTGAGGCTGATGAAAAAGACTGCATCAATATCTACTCAAATCTCGACACGCATGTCGTTATGCTGGCTGGACACGCATGTCGCCATGTTTGTCTTTGGTTATGCGCTTGATTTAATCTTTGAGGCAATGCCGGCTACGACAAAAAATACTTCATCCGCGTCCGCCGCCAACGCCTGATTCAGGCGGCCATTGGCATCACGAAACCGCCGTGAAAGCCTGTTGTCGGGAACAATGCCAAGGCCGGTTTCACTGGCCACCAGGACAATCGTGCCACTGGCCTGTTGCAGGGCTGCCAGCAGATTTGCGCTGGCCGCGTCGATATCCATGTCTTTCACCAGAAGGTTGGTGACCCATACGCTGAGACAATCTATCAGCAGGACCGAATTCGGTGTGTCTGCGCTGGCGATGGCACCAGCCAGATTGACAGGGGCTTCAACCAGATGCCAATTCGGGCCGCGCCGCTGTTGATGCAGCGCCACCCGTTCAGCCATTTCATCATCGAAAATTTCAGCCGTCGCCACATAGGTGATCGGATTTGCGCCAGCTTTTTCCAGTGCAAGCCCCTCGGCAAAGGCTGATTTGCCAGAACGTGCGCCGCCAATGACGAAATGAAGGGTTGCCACACGACCGTCCTCTGCTGGCGATATTCACCGCGTTTTGATAGCAGTTTCGTTGCGTCTTGCCACCTGCAAATTTTGGCGCTTGCCGGTTGGGAAGTGGCCATTTCAGGGCAACAGATGTCATTTTCAGAATGAATGGTCGCGACGGGACTGTTACCGTCTGCCCTATAGTGGGGGAGTATCGCATGGCAGACAAACAGCAGCCGGTAACAGATCCACAAATATCATCGCCGCGTGCTGGCCGGCGTCGGCGTAGCGCGCGCAGCCCTCAAAAAGCACCCTTCCTGTGTGGTCAGCTGGAATGGGGCGCGGCCACTTTTCTGGATGTGCCCACCGAACCTGTTTCTGAAGACGCTGTCGAGGCGATTCACAATGCCAGCATGACGGTGCTGGAAGAGATTGGCATTTTGTTCATGAATGACGAGGCGTTGGTGATTTTGCGCGACGCCGGCTGTGATGTGGATATGGACAGCCAGCGGGTGCGCATGGACCGGGAATTCGTGATGCAGGCCGTTGCCCACGCACCTTCGGATTTCACCATCACGCCGCGCAATCCTGATCGGCAGATCAGCTTTGGTGGTCGACATTTCAATTTTGGACAGGTTGCATCTGCACCGAACGTCATGGATCTGGACAATGGCCGCCGCACGGGTACACGCGCTGATTTCCAGAACTTTTTGCGGCTGTCACAATCTTTCAACTGTATCCATTTCAACAGTGGCTATCCGGTTGAACCGGTCGATATTCACGCATCGGTGCGCCATCTCGATGCGATTGGGGACATGCTGACGCTCACCGACAAGGTGGTGCATGCCTATTCGCTTGGCCCTGAACGGATCGAGGATGCAATGGAAATGATCCGCATCGCTGCCGGTCTTGACGCTGCGCAATTTGAAGCGCGCGCGCATATGTTCACCAACATCAACTCTTCATCTCCTCTGAAACATGACTGGCCGATGCTGGACGGTGCGATGCGGGCCGCGCGGCGGGGGCAGGCTGTCGTTGTGACCCCCTTTACCCTTGCTGGCGCCATGGCACCGGTGACGCTGGCAGGTGCGATAACACAGCAAAATGCCGAAGGGCTGGCGGCGATTGCCCTGTTGCAGCAGGTCCGCCCCGGCACACCAGTGGTTTATGGCGCTTTTACCAGCAATGTTGACATGAAATCAGGCGCGCCGGCTTTCGGCACGCCGGAATATGTCAGGGCCATGCAGATGTCGGGTCAGATGGCGCGGCGCTATGGTCTGCCGCTGCGGGCATCGAATGCGAACGCGGCCAATGCACCAGATGCGCAGGCGATGTGGGAATCGGTGTTGTCGCTGCAGGGCAGCCTGTCTGGCCATGCCAACATGATCTATCACGCTGCCGGATGGATGGAAGGCGGTCTGTCAGCAAGTTTTGAGAAATTCGTGATTGATTGCGAAGTCTTGCAGCAGCTCTTGTACAGTCAACAGCCTGTCCCGGTCAGTGCGGATGATCTGGCACTGGATGCCATTGCCGAGGTTGGCCCTTCAGGACATTTCTTTGGTGCGGATCACACGCAATCGCGTTATCGCGACGCGTTTTATGCACCGCTATTGTCTGACTGGCGCAATTTTGAAAGCTGGGAGGAGGACGGGGCAGTCTGGACGCATGATCGTGCAAACGCAGCGTGGAAAACCATTCTTGATGAATATGAAGCCCCGTCGCTTGATGCCTCTATTGCCGAGGAACTGGCCGATTTCATCGCTCGCCGCAAGCATGAGGGCGGTGCCCCGACCGATTTCTAGACCGGTGAGGGGCCGGCAATTATGGCTTATCCAAACTGATCTCTAGAACAGAGAGCCTGCTGACAGTGCTTTGGTAAACATCGCCTCATCAGCATTGCCGCCAGAAATGATGGCGACTGCGCATTTGGTGTCCTTTGGCAGGCGGCCGTCAAGTGCTGCTGCCAGCGCCACTGCGCCGCCCGGTTCAGTCACCAGTTTCAGATGCTTGAAGGCGGTTGCCATTGTCTGCAGGACAAGATGGTCACTGACCGCAAAGCCGCCAGCCAGCGTCCGGCTGTTGATTGAAAAAGTCATCTCGCCCGGTTGCGGGGTGACGATAGCATCGCAGATTGAACGATTTTCAGCGGGAACAGTCTCGCGGATGCCGCTGGCGAGTGAACGAATGGTATCATCAAAATCTTCCGGCTCGGCGGCCCAAATTGCGGTGTCCGGCATCAGCGCCCTGATCGCAAGGCTGGCACCGGCAATCAGTCCGCCGCCGCCGCAGCAACAAGTGACATGATCGGGAACGATGCCGCGTTCTATGCATTGTTCGGCAATTTCCAGCCCGATCGTGCCCTGACCGGCGATCACGCGTGCATCTTCAAAGGGCTTGATCAGCGCGGCACCGGTTTCTGCTGCGATGGCATTGCCGATATCTTCCCGGCTTTCGCTGTAGCGGTCATAGGTTACAACATCCGCGCCATAAGCCCTTGTGCCTTCGATCTTCATGGCGGGAGCATCTTCGGGCATAACGATTGTCGCCTTCATCCCGCGAAGCCGGGCTGCCCGTGCCACGGCCTGCGCGTGGTTGCCACTGGAAAAAGCCACCACATCGGTGACGGCATCATCAAGGCTCATCACAGCATTGGTTGCGCCCCGCAGCTTGAAGGACCCGGTATGCTGCAGGCATTCAGGCTTTGCCAGCAGGCGAAAGCCCAGCGCATCATTCAGCCGCGGTGATTCCAGCAACGGCGTGCGCACGATATAGGGCGCAATTCGGTCAGCTGCCGCACGGATGGTCTTGATGTCGATGCTGCTGGCAATCTCGGCGGCGGTCATGTCGGCAGTATTGTGCAGATCGTTCATCATCTCGTCCATCATGGGTTGCTGTGAGATATAAGCCTACATGCTGCGGGCGGCGTTCAGCAAGCAGCGGGCAATCATAAAGCATACTTGTGTTTGTCAGGCTTGTGTTTGTGTGGCCACGCGCCTATTTTGACGGCCTTGAGGACGAAGTGGACACAGTCATGACAACCGATACGCACACTCCGCGCTTTCGCGGCTCGTATACCGCGCTGATCACGCCATTCACCAATGGCGGTATCGATGAGGCTGCGTTTCGAAAACTGGTCGATTTCCAGATTGATAATGGCACGCACGGGTTGGTACCGGTGGGTACAACAGGTGAATCGCCAACGCTGACCCATGAAGAACATGACCGCGTTGTCGAAATCTGCATCGAACAGACGGCTGGCCGCGTGCCGATCATCGCGGGTGCCGGATCGAACAGCACAGCCGAAGCGGTGCGCCTTGCCAGGCGCGGTGCGGCGGCCGGTGCGGATGGCGTGTTGATCGTCAGCCCCTATTACAACAAGCCGACACAGGAAGGGCTGTTCAGGCATTTCAGCGCTGTGGCCGAGGCGGTTGACGTGCCGGTGATTGTCTATGACATCCCGGGGCGTTCCATTGTGCGCGTAGATGATGACACGCTTGTGCGGCTGAACAAAACGCATGGCAATATTTGTGGGATCAAGGATGCAACCTCCGAGGTGGGTCGCCCGCCGCGTATTCGGAATGCGCTCGGTGCCGGCTTTACCCAGATGTCTGGTGAAGATGCAACGACGCTGCCCTTTCTTGCTGGTGGCGGGCATGGGGCTATTTCGGTCACATCCAATATCGCGCCGCGGGAAATCGCCGACATGCATAATGCGTGGCAGGCCGGTGATATCGCCGCCGCGCAGGCGATCAACGCCCGCATGATCGAACTGCATGACGCCATGTTCTGCGAGGCCAGCCCTGGTCCTGTCAAATATGCGGCAAGCCTTCTGGGGATTTGTGCCGCAGAAACACGGCTTCCCCTGTGCGAGATTGCTGACAGCAGCAAGGCCCGGGTCGAGGCCGCGTTGCGCGGTGCCGGGCTGATCAACTAGTGCCGCCCCGGCATCTGTCGGGCGCGTCCGGAGAACAGACCGATGGCCAAGGGACATATTACGACCGGACGCATTGCCGAAAATCGACGGGCGCGTCACGAGTATGAAATTCAGGAACAGATCGAGGCTGGCCTTGTGCTGCGTGGCAGCGAGGTGAAGTCGCTGCGCTCTGGCCAGGCGACCATTGCCGAATCCTATGCGGGTGAGGACAGGGGCAGGCTGATGCTGTTCAATGCCAACATCCCCACCTATGACGCGGCGCGTGAAAATCATGAACCGCGCCGTCCGCGCGAACTGCTGGTCAAGGCACGTGAACGGAACAAACTGCTAGGCCTGATCCGGCGGGAAGGGATGACACTGGTTCCGCTGGTGTTGTATTTCAACGATCGCGGTGTTGCCAAAATTCAGATCGGTCTTGCCAAGGGGCGGCGCAAGCAGGACAAGCGCCAGGCCTCAAAGGACAGGGACTGGGGCCGTGAAAAGGCCCGTCTGCTGCGCGGCAAAAACTAGGGACTTGGTTTATCTTATAATGCCAGGACGCATTACAGATGGATGCATCACTGTTGCATGCATCACCTTCTTGGCGGTGTTGCAAACAGGCTGATGGCCTCTTCGAACATTGCATCGGTCAATCTGCCGGTTTGCGTGTTATAGCGCGAACAATGGTACGAACTGACAAGCCGAAGCCGGCGTTTTCCATAATCCGCCATATGCACCCCGCCATGGTGAAAAGGAACGCTTGAGGGACGCTGGTCAAGACAGCGCAAGGCCGCGTCATGTGCCTGCCGGCCAAGCACCAGAATGGTGTCCAGATACGCCATCGCAGCAATCTCGCGTGCCAGAAAATAGCGGCAATTGGCCAATTCGGCAGGTGTTGGTTTGTTTTCAGGTGGCAGGCAGCGCACCGCATTGGTAATACGCACATCATGCAGGCTGATATCATCATCCGCGTCGGCGCTGTAGGTACCGGTTGCCAGGCCAAAACGGGCCAGCATATGGAATAGATAGCCGCCGGCAGCATCACCGGTAAATGGCCGGCCTGTGCGATTGGCACCGCGTAGCCCCGGGGCAAGGCCGATGATCAGCCGCCGCGAATCAAGACTGCCTAACGACTCCACAGGCGCGTTATGCCAGTTCGGATAAGTGGTGCGGCAGGTGCGGCGAAGATCAACAAGGCGAGGGCAGCGGCGGCAGCCAGGTCTTGGTGGCGTAAAACTCATGGCAGATGCCCGGCTGGCATTACTCAGGCGCTTTCGTCCGATGTTTCTGTATCGGCGCTATCGGACTGCGGGCGCGGTGGACGCACGATATGTTCGCGAATGCTTTCCATTTCGACAAAATTATCGGCCATCCGGCGCAGTGAATCAGCTACCATTGGAGGCGACGTGCGTGTAGTCGACACCACTGTCACACGAACGCCGGTTCCCTGTACATCCTCGAGAAGACGGCAGAAATCGCCGTCACCGGAAAACAGGATTGCGTGATCGATATGCGGCGCAAGACGCAGCATGTCGAGGGCAATTTCCATGTCCATATTGCCTTTGACACGCCGCTTGCCCGTATCGGGGTCGGTGAATTCGCGGGTCAGTTTGCTGATTACCGAATAGCCGTTATAGTCCAACCAGTCGATCAACGGGCGCAAAGGCGAATATTCCTGATCCTCGGGCAGGGCAGTGTAATAGCAGGCACGCAGCAGGTTGGTGTCATGGGCGAAATATGCGCGCATCCGTGCGTAATCGATATCCATGTTGAGTGCACGTGCCGCTGCATAAAAGTTGGATCCGTCGATGAACAGGACGGTTTTTTCCTGAAGTATGGTCGATGGCATATAAAATCCTGTTTAAAAATAGAGTTGTTTAAATGAACCGCCAGACACGGTGTTTGGTATGATCAAATTGAGTTTTGGTAGTACATTGTTACGCATCACGCTATCACTGCTCTTCTTAATGTAAAGATATTATTAGTTTTTATACAATTTGCCGCGTGGCAGTCGCAAAAGGAATGCCAGCGGCAGATTGCCGGGATGTGATCGTTGATGAGCGCGGATGAGTGGATGGCGAGATGAGACCTGTTTTTCTGGGAATTGGTGGCAATCTGGTGCCGGACGGTTTTGCCTCGGTTCGCGATGGCCTTGTGGCGGCAATCGATATGCTGGCGGGCTCCGGGTTTTCGCACATCAGCCGGTCGAGCTGGTATGAGACCGCACCTGTCCCCATTTCCGAACAGCCCTGGTATGTCAACGCGGTGATTGCCGCGCAAACGTCACTCGCGCCAGAAGACGCGCTGGCCGCACTGCACAAGATTGAGGCTCAATTTGGCCGCACCCGGTCGGTTCGCAATGCCGCGCGCGTGCTGGACATTGATTTGCTGGATCTTGACGGGCTGGTGCGTGGCAGTGCCGAGCTGACATTGCCGCATCCGCGCATGCATGACCGCGCCTTCGTCTTGTTGCCTTTGCGTGATGTTGCACCGGCATGGCGACATCCTGTTTCCGGGATGGATATTTCCGCAATGATGGCAGCGATGCCGACTGGTCAGGATATCCGGCGCGCTGATTGAAAGAGTGGGTGTCTTTGGCTTGCCTAAACTGTTGAATTGGGCTACACCGAGCGCACTTTCAGATAAACACAAAGCGTTCTGCGGACAGCATCGCTATGGCTGCTTCGATTACGCCGGACCGCATGGCCTTTCGGGAGATAACTGATGGCACGAGTTACCGTCGAAGACTGCATCGAAAAAATCCCCAACCGATTTGATCTCGTCCTGACCGCATCGCAGCGTGCGCGCGGTATCATGAAGGGCGATCTGCCGACACTGGAACGCGACAATGACAAGAACCCGGTCATCGCGCTTCGTGAGATTGCGGCCGAGACGGTTGATCTGGACGGTTTGAATGATGGGTTGATCAAGAAGATGCAGCGTCTGTCCGTGCAGGAAGAGCATGAAGAGCAGGCTGCTGATGTGGCGGCAGTTGATGTCGACCTTTCTGAAATGATCGGCGACTACAGCGAAGCAGAGGGTGAAGAGGCTGGCATGCATGTCAGCACTGGCGATGCCGAGCCCGAGCCCGGCTTTGAGGATGTTGACCTGTCCCAGATGACAGGCGAAGATTAATCCCGAGACAGCAGCGCACCCCGTCCCGGGGCGCATTGCCGGCAACAGGCCAAGAGCCGTGGTAGGGATGATCGGAACAGCTGATCCCATTGTAGAACGGATGCGCGGATATAATTCCGCGATCGATGAAGATCGCCTGCGCAAGGCTTTTGCCTTTGGCCGCGATGCGCATGATGGCCAGATACGCGCGTCGGGGGAGCCTTATTTCACCCATCCCGTTGCGGTTGCCAACATCCTGATCGACATGCGGCTTGATGAAGACACCATCATCACCGCATTGCTGCACGACACTGTTGAGGATTGCGATGTAACGCTGTCTGCGCTTGATCAGCAGTTCGGCGGTGATGTGCCAACCCTTGTTGACGGGGTGACAAAGCTCAGCCGCATTGCAATACAATCGTCACCGAGCAGTGCGCAGGCCGAGAACTTTCGCAAACTGCTGATGGCGATGAGCGAAGATGTGCGGGTATTGCTGGTCAAGCTGGCCGACCGTACGCACAACATGCGCACGTTGTCTTTCATCAAGAAACCGGACAAGCAGCAACGTATCGCCCGTGAGACGATGGATATCTTCGCGCCGCTCGCTGAGCGCATTGGCCTGACGCGCATCCAGCAGGAGCTGGAAGATAATGCCTTTGCGGTGCTGAATGGCGAGATGCGCCAGAGCATTATCAACAGGCTTGAATTTCTGACCACCGAAGCGGAAATCACCATCCCGACCATTGCGGTCGAACTGGAAGACACGCTGGCAAGGATCGGGCTTGAATGCAGTGTCAGCGGCCGTATGAAGTCGGCGTATTCGATCTGGCGCAAGATGCAGAACAAGGCGGTCACCATGGACCAGCTGGCGGACATCATGGCGTTCCGGGTCCTGGTACCGAACCTGTCTGACTGCTATGCCGCGCTGGGCCAGCTGCATCAGAATTACCCAACTGTCATGGGGCGCTTCAAAGATTATATTTCCACCCCGAAGCGCAATGGCTACCAGTCGCTTCATACAGGCGTTCTGGGGCCGCAAAACCATCGTATCGAGGTGCAGATACGTACACCCGAAATGCATGAGGTTGCCGAACATGGTGTGGCGGCACATTGGGTGTTTAAGGAATCAAGGGACAAAGTAAATAATATATCTGTCAAATGGATACAGGAACTTGTTGGTATTCTTGATGAAGAAGCTGGTGCGGATGAATTCCTCGAACATACAAAGCTTGATCTGTATCGCGACCAGGTGTTCTGTTTCACACCCCGCGGTGATCTGATTTCGCTGCCACGCGGTGCAACGGCTGTCGATTTTGCCTATGCTGTGCATACCAAGATCGGCGAGACATGCACCGGTGTGCGGATTAATGGCAAGACACGCCAGCTGGCCACGGCGCTGGAAAATGGTGACCAGATCCAGATTCTGACATCCCCTGATGCCAAGCCGAAGGCCGAGTGGGAAGGATTTGTCCAGACGGCACGGGCCAAATCGGCCATCCGGCGTTTTCAGCGCGCCCAGCGGGTCACCGAATTCAGCCGCATTGGCAAGACGCTGATCGAAAAAACCTTTCGCGAGCACGGCAAGCCTTTCCGCAGCCGGTCTCTGGAACGGGCGCTGGCCGCCTTTGGTGTCACCCGTGTGGAAGAGGTGTTTGCGCTTGTTGGCGAGGACCGGTTGTCGCCGCTGCGTGTTCTGGAAAAGATGCATCCCGATGTAATCATCAAGGACAAGGCCGATCAGGAACGGCGCCAGAAAAACCGTGGTCGGCAGCCACAGCTGAAAATCAGCGGCGATGATGCCGGTGTGGCGGTTACCATCGCGCGCTGCTGTCATCCGCTGCCGGGTGAGGCGATTGTCGGCATCTTCACCACGGGCAAGGGGGTGACGGTACATAAAGTTGGGTGCAGCACGCTCAGCAAGTTCACCGATATGCCCGAATTGTGGCTGGATGTGTCATGGGAATCCGACGGATTGCGCATGGTAAATGGACGCCTAGTCACTGTGTTGTCGAATGAGCCCGGATCGCTGGCATCTCTGGCGACGGTGATCTCGCAGCAGGGCGGTAATATCTCAAATATTAATCTGACTGACAGAACGCCGGATTTCTTCAAGTTCGAGCTTGATCTGGAGGTCAAGGATGTTGAGCATATGCGCGCGATCATTGCGGTTCTGGCCGCAAATAAATATGTAGAGAGCGTTGAGCGCGCCGACAGCCGATAGCCGTTACCAAACGGTGCAGAATTCGCCGACAAATGCGATATAACTGGCAACACTACTGAAACGAGACAGCCCGTCATGTTCCAACGCCGTAAAGCACGTTCTGCCAGCGAGCAGATCCGCAGTGTCGTGTGGCCGGACCGGGGGTTTGGGCGCTTGCTTTCCTATATCATTCAGCGGGTTCGCAGGATGCCGGGGTCACCAACATCGATCGCGGTCGGGGCTGCCTGGGGCGTGGCGGTATCGTTCTCGCCCTTTATCGGATTGCATCTTTTTGCAGGCCTTGCTTTGAGTTATCTGACGCGCGGCAACATGCTGGCCTGTTTGTTCGGCACCTTTGTCGGCAACCCGTGGACCTTTCCGTTATTCTTCTATCTTGATTATGCGCTTGGAACGTTTCTGCTACAGTTGTTTGGCAGCACGATCAGCCTTGCCGGCGTCAGCTTTGCTGAATTCATCCCGCTTTTCATGGCAGAACCTGTGGCCTTGACCGGCGAGGTGTTGAAACAGCTGATCGTTGGTGCCGTTGTTCTTGGCTGTATTGCCTGGTTTGCGTCGTTCGGGGTTGTGTTCTGGGCGGTCAGCGGCTGGCGAAAGCACCGCTCAGCGCGCTTGGCGGCGGCCCGCGACCGGCGTCGCAATCCACCGTTGAACGCCAATACCACCGTTGATGACAAGGGCGTGGTCGCCCAGCGCAGCGGTCCCGATTTCGGAGAAAGCGACAGATGAGCGAGACAGAAGAGTTGCGCCTCGGCGTCAATATTGATCATGTTGCGACTGTTCGCAATGCACGCGGGGGTGTGCATCCTGATCCGGTGCGCGCAGCTCTGCTGGCCGAGCAGGCTGGGGCCGATGGTATCACCGCGCATCTGCGTGAAGACAGGCGGCATATCCGCGATGCCGATATTGCCGATATCAAAGCGGCGCTCACCATCCCGCTGAATTTTGAAATGGCAGCGACTGAGGAAATGGTTGCGATTGCACTGGCAACGCGCCCGCATGCTGCCTGCATTGTTCCCGAGAGACGTGAAGAGGTGACGACCGAAGGCGGGCTGGCAGTGGCTGGCCGCGAGAACGAATTGATCTGGCATCTGGCTGCGATCAAGGAAGCAGGCATCCGGCTTTCGCTTTTCATTGAACCGAACCCCGAGGAAATTCGTGCTGCGGCAACTGTTGGCGCGGATATTATCGAACTGCATGTCGGTCGTTATTGCGAGGATGAGGCGGGCAGACCGACTGAACTTCTGCGTATCCAGCAGGCCGCGGCTCTTGCCGAAGATCTGGGGATTGAATGCCATGCCGGGCACGGGTTGGACTATGATACGGTTGCCGCGATTGCCGCAATCCCGCAGATGCGGGAACTGAATATAGGCCATTTCCTGATGGGCGAGTCGATGTTTGTCGGGATGCCGACGGCGCTGGCCGAAATGCGCCGCCTGATGATACAGGCGCGGAGCGCGATATGAAGGCCTGCGGTTCGGCGGGGCAAAGCCGGTGATCGTTGGTGTTGGCGTCGACATGGTTGATTCCCGCCGTATCGCCAAATCGATTGACCGGTTTGGTGACCGTTTCATCAACCGCATCTTTACTGATGCTGAACAGCAGGCAGCTGAAAATCGTGGCGATCGAACGCTCTATTTTGCCAAACGCTTTGCGGCCAAGGAAGCCATCTACAAGGCGCTTTCCGGGGCTGGCCTGACGGGTCTTGGCTGGCGTGAGGCCGATATTTCCAATAATGGTCGTGGTGCGCCTGACGTCACGCTTACAGGGTTGTGCAAAACGGCGCTTGAGCGGCTGACACCTGATGGTTATAAGGCCGTAATCAATTTGTCCCTCAGCGACGAGCCTCCCTACGCAATGGCTTTTGTCGTCCTGTCTGTCGACGGGCCACGGGATCAGGCAGCGGGCGACAGCAGATGAGCGACGATCAGAAGAAAAAGAAGAAGGACGGCTGGATGGATGGGGTGCGCACCATCCTTATTGCGGGTGTTCTGGCGCTGCTGTTTCGCTCGCTGTTGTTTGAACCCTTCAATATCCCGTCCGGTTCGATGATCCCGACCTTGCGCGTTGGTGATTATCTGTTCGTTTCGAAATATTCCTATGGCTATTCACGCTATTCCTTCCCGCTTGGTCTGATCCCTTTTGAAGGCAGGATCATCAGCAGCCAGCCGGAACGTGGTGATGTCATCGTGTTCCGCCAGCCCGGCAATGAAGATGTGTCCTTTATCAAGCGGCTGGTTGGTCTGCCCGGAGACATGATCTCGGTGAAAAAGGGCATCCTGCACATCAATGATCAACCTGCCATCCGGTCCGCAACAGGAGAGGGCACTACCTCTGATGGCTTGCGGGTAATGCGCTATGTTGATTTCGACGAAACCTTCCCGGCTGGCGGTACACACCGTATCCGCGAGGTCACCGACCGCGGCGGGTTTGATAATTTTCCGGCGACAAAGGTGCCTGACGGCCATTACTTCATGATGGGTGACAATCGCGATGCCTCGAATGACAGCCGCGCGCCAAGTGTGGGGCTGGTACCGGCAGAGAATCTGATTGGCAAGGCGCAATTCCTGTTCTTCAGCCATAACGGGTCGGCGCGGTTGTGGGAATTCTGGAAGTGGCCCTTTGCCATTCGCTACAGCCGTATCGGGGACGGCATCAATTGACAGACACCGCGCTGCGCACGGATGAAATCAGAAGGCTGGAAACGCTGCTTGGCCACAGCTTTGCCGATCAGGGTTTGTTGCGCCGCGCGCTAACCCATGCCAGTGCCCTGCCACGCGCCCCAAGCTATGAACGGCTGGAATTCCTGGGTGACCGCGTGCTGGGCCTGATACTGGCCGACTATTTTCACAGCACCTGCCCGGATGATGACGAAGGCGCGCTGTCGACCCGCCTGCACGCAGCAGCGCGGCAATCCACATTGGCCGCGGTTGCCCGCGATCTTGATATTGCACCATTGATCCGGGCCCAGAGCGGGATGGATGTTACTGCCAGTGACGGGATGCTGTCAGATGTGATCGAAAGCTTGCTGGCCGCCCTGTATCTTGATGCCGGGCTTGAGGCTGCGCGCCGCTTTGTGACCACGCACTGGCCGCTGGATCTTGGGACATTGGTGCAGGCAGACAAGGATGCGAAGTCACGCCTTCAGGAACTTGCGATGAAACGCGGATTGGCGTTGCCGCAATACAGGCTTGTATCACGCAGCGGTGCTGATCATGCACCGCAGCTGGTCTATGCTGTATCGCTTGATGGCTATGGTGAGGAGCAGGCATCTGGTGCCTCGCGCAAACAGGCTGAACAAATGGCAGCGTCGCGGCTGATTGCCGTTATGATGGCGGATGATAGCGATAGTAATGAACAGGACTGACGGAACCGACATGACAGATAGCCGATATGACAGATTGCCAACATGACAGATAGTGATGGGCAGACACAGGACCTTCAGGCAGATGCGAAGGGAACACGGGCCGGCTTTGTTGCCCTGATCGGGTCCCCCAATGCCGGCAAGTCAACGCTGATGAATGCGATGGTTGGCACAAAGGTGTCGATTGTCACACCAAAGGTGCAGACAACCCGCAGCCGGGTGCGCGGCATTGCCATGCAGGATGAGTCGCAAATCATCTTTATCGACACTCCCGGTATCTTCAGCCCGAAGCGCCGCCTTGACCGGGCCATGGTGCAGGCTGCCTGGAAAGGCGCCGAAGACGGAGATGTTGTTCTTCTGATGCATGATTGTGCGCGCCGCCAGATTGATGATGATACGCGTAATATTATCAATCAGCTGGCTGAGTCGGGACGCCGCGCATCACTGGTTCTGAACAAGATTGATCTGGCAACACCCGAGCGGCTGTTGTCGCGCACCGAAGAGCTGTCGGCATTGTATGAGTTTGAGCGCGTGTTCATGATCTCGGCAGAAACCGGAAACGGCATTGATGATCTGCGTGTCTGGCTGGCGGACAAGATGCCGCCGAGCCCGTTTCTGTTTGACCCCGATGATCTGTCTGACATGCCGCTGCGTTTGCTGGCTGCTGAAATTCTGCGGGAAAAACTGTTTTTGAACCTGCATCAGGAACTGCCCTACCAGCTGACGGTGGAAACCGAGAAATGGGAAGAGCAGGATGATGGCAGCGCATCGGTGCATCTGAGCATCTATGTGGCGCGCGAGGGGCATCGCGGCATTATCCTCGGCAAGCAGGGCCAGACCATTCGCCGGATCGGCACATCTGCGCGGATTGAGCTGGAGGAAGCGCTGGAGCGCCGTATCCATCTGTTCAGCCATGTCAAGGTCCGCAAGGACTGGATGGATGATGCCGCGCGCTATTCGGTCTGGGATCTGGATTACGATGCCTGAATGGGCAGAAGAAGCGTTGATCCTGTCGGCACGCCCGCATGGTGAGAGCGGTGCCATTGTCACGGTGCTGACCGCTGATCAGGGACGACATGCCGGCCTGGTGCCGGGCGGTGCCGGGTCGCGTCTTCGGGGGACGCTGCAACCCGGCAACCGGGTAGGGGCAGAATGGCGTGCGCGTCTGCCGGAACAGCTTGGCCAGCTGAAAGTCGAATTGATTCAGTCGGTATCGGCGATGATTCTTGATGATCCTTTGCGTCTTGCCGGTGTTGCATCAGCCTGCGCACTGATGGATGGGGCGCTGCCGGAACGCGACGCGCAGCCGGGGCTGTATCCGGCGACAGTGGCGTTGCTGGATCTGATCCGTATGGATGATTCCGGGAACCGCTGGGTCGAGGGTTATATCCGGTGGGAGCTGGGGTTGTTGCGGGCGGTCGGGTTTTCGCTTGATCTTGAAAGCTGCGCTGTTACCGGTGTTGGTGATCGCCTTGCCCATGTCAGTCCCAAGACCGGACGCGCGGTTGCGGAAGGTGCCGCAGGTGACTTTGCTGGCCGGATGCTGGCATTGCCACGCTTTCTTGGCGGGGTGAGTTGCAACATGCATGATTTTGAAGCCGGTCTGACCTTGACCGGTCATTTTCTCGAACGCCGCGTTTTTGCCGCATATCATTCGGATATCCCGCCACAAAGGCGCAGACTTTCTGACATGGTGGCTGGCATATATGGTGGTGCACAGGTATAAACACCGCAACTATTTGTGTGTCGGGCAGGTGCGATGAGTGACGAGACAACCCTTGAAGAAAATGGCCGGATAATCGGGACAGGATTTTCCGAAGCGCTGAGCGAGCGCTATCTTGCCTATGCGCTGTCGACAATTACCTCACGTTCGCTGCCGGATGTGCGTGACGGGCTGAAGCCTGTGCATCGCCGCTTGCTGTATGCAATGCGCCAGCTGCGCCTCGACCCTGACCAGGGGTTCAAAAAATCCGCCCGCGTTGTTGGCGATGTGATGGGTAAGTTTCACCCGCACGGCGATGCGGCCATCTATGATGCAATGGTGCGCCTGGCGCAGGAATTTGCCATGCGCTACCGGCTGGTCGACGGTCAGGGCAATTTCGGCAACATTGATGGCGATAACGCTGCGGCCATGCGCTATACCGAAGCGCGCATGACCACCGTGGCACAGCTGCTGCTGGACGGTATCGACGAAGACACCGTTGATTTCCGGTCCACCTATGATGGCGAATCCGAAGAGCCATGCCTGTTGCCGGCCGGGTTCCCCAATCTGCTGGCAAATGGCGCACAGGGCATTGCCGTTGGCATGGCAACATCAATTCCGCCGCATAATGTGAACGAACTTGCCGACGCTGCGCTGCATCTGATCAAGCATCCGAACGCATCGATCGACACATTGATGCAGCATGTGCGTGGACCCGATTTTCCGACTGGCGGGGTGCTGGTTGAACCGGTTGATTCCATTCGCGAGGCCTATAGCACGGGGCGGGGTGGCTTTCGGGTAAGGGCGCGCTGGTCAGTCGAAAAGGAAAAGGGAGGCAGCTGGCAGATCGCGGTCAGTGACATTCCCTATCAGGTGCAGAAATCGCGGCTGATTGAACGTATGGCCGACATGCTGCAGGCAAAAAAGCTGCCCTTTCTTGCCGATATACGCGATGAATCTGCCGAGGATTTGCGTATCGTCCTCGAGCCGAAGTCACGCCGCCTGGAACCCGATGTGGTGATGGAAAGCCTGTTTCGGCTGACCGATCTGGAAACGCGGGTACCGCTGAACCTGAATGTACTGGACGCTGATGGCCGTCCCGGCGTGATGAATCTGCGTGAGGCGTTAAATGCATGGCTGGCGCATCGCCGCGTCGTGCTGCTGCGCCGCTCGCATTTCCGCCTTGGCAAGATTGAAGCTCGCCTCGAGGTGCTGGAAGGCTATCTGGTGGTCTATCTGAATCTTGATGAGGTGATTGCCATCATCCGCGAGGCTGACCATCCGCGCGACCGTTTGATGGACCGGTTTGCGCTGACCGAAACGCAGGCCAATGCCATCCTTGATATGCGGTTGCGTGCCTTGCGCCGGCTTGAGGAAATAGCCCTGAAGACTGAACGTGACGCCTTGATTGAAGAGCAGGAAGGTCTGACCACACTTGTCGGGGATGAGTCGCTGCAATGGTCAAAAATTACGCGCGAAATCAGGGAGATGAAAGATATCTTTCAGAAGTCAGATCCACGCCGTACGGACTGTGGCGAGGCACCTGAAATTGACATTGATGCTGCCGAAATTCTGATTGAGCGTGAACCCATCACCGTGATCTGCTCGCAAAAGGGCTGGATACGCGCGATGAAGGGGCATCAGGACACCGATACCGAATTCAAATACAAGGAAGGTGATGGGCCGGCCTTTGTCATGCATGCCGAAACAACCGACAAGATTTTGCTGTTTGCCGAAAACGGCCGGTTTTATACGTTGGCAGCCGACAAGTTGCCGCGCGGGCGTGGTTTTGGTGAGCCGGTCAGCCTGATGGTCGATCTGCCAGCAGATGTCGATATTGTGCGTTTGCTGCGCGCTGATGGCAGCCGCCTTCTGGTTGCCGCCAGCACCGGGCACGGGTTGATCGTGCCGGTTGAGGCAGCGCTTGCCCAGACGCGGTCGGGCAAACAGGTGCTGAATATCGGTGGCACGGCGCGCGCGGTTGCATGCTGCATCGTCAATGGCGATATGGTTGCCACAGTCGGTGTCAATCGCAAGCTGCTGGCCTTTGCAATTGATGAAGTGCCAGAAATGACCCGCGGCAAAGGGGTGATCCTGCAACGCTTCAAGGATGGCGGGCTGGCTGATGTGACGGTGTATGATTCGGCGGTTGGCCTGTCATGGAAGGCGGGGGGCGGCCGGACACGCACGGAAAGCGATATGACGCCATGGACCGGCAAGCGTGCCGGGGCCGGCAAATTGCCCCCGACAGGATTTCCCCGTCCCGCCCAGTTCACATAAACCGCCTGTTTCATGTGGCTTGCCCGGTTCTGGTGACCGGGTGCGCATAGCTGGAAAAGTGCGAGGTGGCTGACTGTCGCTGTGTCAGCGTTGCGAATCCGTGTAGGGCTGCCACGCACCATCAACAAAGACTTCGGCTGGCTGGAAGCGCGATTTATACATCATCTTCTGGCTGCCATTCACAAAATACCCCAGATACAGCCATTCAAGATTGTTCTCGCGGGTGTATTGCAGCAGATCGAGGATCATGTAGGTGCCAAGCGAGCGCGAGGATTCTGCTGGATCAAAGAAAGAGTAGACCGCGCTCAACCCGTCTTCCTGCACATCGGTCAGTACGCAGCCGACAAGTTTGCCGCCAGCATCACGGTAATTTGCCACAAACGTCTCGATCGGGCTGTTTTCGATCATACTGACAAATTCATCGTGCCCCATATTGGCCATCTGGCCATCACGGTGGCGTTCACGAATATATTTCAGGAACAGCTTGTACTGCTCGTTGGTCGGACGGATCGGGCCAATCTTGCGTGTCAGGTCGGCGTTGGTGCGGGCAATGCGCTGCAGATTGCGGCTTGGCCGAAACCCCTCAACGCGCACACGCCATGGCAAACAGGCCTGGCAATCGGGGCAAACGGGCTTGTACACCCAGTTTTCAACCCGCCGGAAGCCTGCCTTTGCCAGTTCGTCATGCAGAGCCGGATTTTCCGAAATATCAACGGCGACGCGTTGTTCCGTGCGTCCGGATATATACGGGCAATCTGAGCGCATGCTCAACCGCATGGTCAGCGGGGGAAGGGTGTGTAATCGCTTGTCCTGATCCATGATATTAGTATCCGCCTGTTTTCAGCCATCAGGCAAGGCCGCATATGCCGCACCCGGAATATGGTTTCAGAAAACAGCCCCCGAATTGAGCACCGAAACTATACTCAGTATCATGTTGGTGTTCTGGCCCCGATGGTCAACTGCCGGAATAATCATCCATCTGTCGCACCTGAAAACTGGCGCCGCGAAGTTCGTCAATGATCTCGGTCACGTGGTCAGGTCCGCGGGTTTCGATGACCGCATCAATCTTGGCAAGCTTTGCCGGCACATCATAGAAGAGGCGCTGGTGATAGATTTCGACAATATTGCCACCACAACGGCTGATCGAGGCTGTGATGCCCGCCAACATGCCGGGTTCATCCGAGATGTCGATGCGCAAACGGGCCAAACGGCCATCACTGGCCATATTGCGGTTCAGGATCGAGGCGAGCAGGCGCGGGTCGATATTGCCGCCGCAGATCACCACGCCAACTTTCTTGCCCTCAAAAACCTCACGATGCTGGTAGATGGCGGCGATGCCTGCAGCACCAGCCCCCTCGGAGACCACGCGCTGCTGTTCAACAAGCGCACCAACAGCCCATTCCAGCGCGCGTTCATCAACCAGCAGAACATCATCAACATGTTTGGACACAACGGGCTGGGTGACGCCCCCCGGTTTTTTCACCGCTATGCCCTCGGCCAGTGTTTCGCCGCCGCATGCAATGTCCTGACCGGCGATGGCTTGCTTCATCGTCGGATAAAGTTCGGTCTGTACGCCAATGATTTTAATATCAGGGCGCATGTCGCGGGCGATTGTGGCAATACCGCCGATCAGCCCGCCACCGCCAATCGGTACCAGCAGAATATCCAGATCATCCTGATCGCTCAGCATTTCCAAACCGGCAGTGCCCTGACCGGTCATCACCAGCTCATCGTCATAAGGATGGATCAGCGTCAATCTATGTTCGGAAATCAGACGATTGACTGTGCCTTCGCATTCATTGAGGTTGCGGCCTTCCAGCACGACATCTGCGCCGAATGCGCGGGTGCGTGATACCTTTGCGAATGGCGTCTGGGCCGGCATCACAATGGTGGCCGGTATGCCCATCATGCTGGCGTGATAGGCAACAGCTTGGGCATGGTTGCCGGCTGACATGGTGATCACACCGCGCTGGCGTGCGGCGTCATCCAGCGCCTGCATCGCCATATAGGCACCGCGCGCCTTGAAGGATGATGTGTGCTGCAGATTTTCCAGCTTCAGCGTCAGGTCGCAGCCCAGAATGCGCGACAGCATTGGTGACTTGATAAACGGCGTGCGGATGATGCGGCCATCAAGTGTGGCTGCGGCGGCGCGGATATCGGTTGCGGTGACTGTCATGTTCGGCTCTGTTGTGGTTTTGGTCAGGCTTTTGCCTGGCGGTCATTCAGCAGCCGGGCAGCGGCGGGTGCGAAATATGTCAGAATACCATCGGCCCCGGCCCGTTTGAAGGCCAGCAGGCTTTCCATCATCACCCGGTCATGGTCCAGCCACCCCTTGTCACTGGCGGCGGTGATCATCGTGTATTCGCCCGACACTTGATAGGCAACGCAGGGCACACCGAATTCAGCCTTTGCGCGCGCCAGTATATCAAGATAGGGCATGCCCGGCTTCACAATCACGATGTCCGCACCTTCTGCCAGATCAAGCGCAATTTCGTGCATGGCCTCATCGCTGTTTGCCGGATCCATCTGATATGTGGATTTGCCCTCCGGGCCCAGCGTTGCCCCGGCGCGCACGGCTGTGCGGAACGGGCCGTAGAAACCTGACGCGTACTTGGCTGCATAGGACATGATCTGCACATTCTGGTGGCCGGCATCATCAAGCGCAGCCCTGATCGCCCCGACGCGTCCATCCATCATGTCTGAGGGAGCAATAATATCGCACCCGGCATTCGCCTGACGCACGGCCTGTTCGCAGAGGATTTCCACTGTGTCATCATTGGCAATTTCTCCATTACGCAAAACGCCGTCATGGCCATGGCTGGTGAACGGGTCGAGGGCCACATCACAGACAATGCCCAGATCGGGATGCGCCGCCTTGACCGCGCGTACCGCCCGGCAGACCAGATTGTCCCCATCACGGGCGAGTGACCCGTCCTCGTCCTTCAGCGCGGCGTCAATTGCAGGAAAGATGGCAATGACCGGAATGCGCAATTCAACGGCAATGCCAGCCTGTGCCACCAGCCTGTCAATCGTATGACGTTCCACACCGGGCATAGAGTCGACAGATTCTGCTGAATCGCTGCCTTCAATCACGAACATTGGCCAGATCAGGTCATCAACCGACAGGGTTGTTTCTGCCACAAGGCGGCGTGAAAAGGATGTCATCCTGTTGCGGCGCATTCGCGTTGCCGGATATTGACCTCTACTCATCTCGCTCTCTATCCCGTAAAGTTGCAGATACGATGGTTGCCCGTATCATCTGGCGTGATCATTGGCGTGTGTGGCAGATATAGACAGCAAAAGGTTTTGACGCAATGCAGCAGCCGGACATCCATTTCTCGGTTCATGGTACTGTTGGCCTCGTTGAGCTTGACCGACCGAAGGCGCTGAACGCAATCAGCTATGACATGGCGGTTGCCATCAGCACGCAGATGCAGGCCTGGTCGCATGATGACAGTATCACCCATGTGGTAATTGCCGGGTCAACACCGCGAGCCTTTTGCGCTGGCGGTGATGTGCGCGATCTCTATCAATATATCCAGCGCGGCGATTATGACCGTACCCGCGTTTACTTCCGTGCAGAATATAATGCTGATGTCGACGTGTATACCTGTTCAAAGCCGGTGATTTCACTGGCAGACGGCATTGTCATGGGCGGCGGGGCGGGACTGATGCAGTGCAGCCGGTACCGTGTCGCCAGCGAGACAACGCGTTTTGCCATGCCGGAAAGCGCGATCGGGCTGTTTCCCGATGCCGGCGCGAGCATATTTCTGGGACGTATCCCGCGCCCTTTTGCCATGTTTATCGGGTTGACCGGCCAGATCATCGGGGCCAGCGATCTGATGCTTCTGGGGCTGGCAGATGCTGTGGTGCCAAGCGCGCATATGGCCGCGCTGCGCAGGGATTTGCTAGACTGCACACCAGATGACATCGAAAGCGTGATCGAGGCACATCAGATAGACCCGGGGCAGGCCCCGATGCAGGCCAACCGTACAGTGATCGATCATATCTTCAGCGGTGATGATCTGCCTGCGATGCGCGATCGGGCAGGTGATCTTGCGCGTCTGAAAGGGGACAGCTTTGCCGCAAAGATACATGATGCGCTGGCGACACGGTGCCCTATGACCATGCATGTTTTTGCGCGGCTGATGGAAATGGATACCCAGATACCCGATATGAAAACGGCATTGGCGCTGGATTACAGGCTTGCCATCCGGATGTCTGAACGCCCTGACTTTTCTGATGGTGTACGCGCTGTTCTGGTCGACAAGTCGAATGACGCCAGCTGGTCACCCGCACGCCTTGAGGATGTGACACCGGCGATGGTCGATGCGGTTTTTGATCACGCCGGTTTGCCAGCCTTGCGTTAGGTTCTGCATCACCTTAGATTGGCGCTCGTCCGTCACCTGACCAGCTGCAGGGTCGCTACCCCGGAAAGTTGTTCCATGCGTCTAAGCCAGTATTTCCTGCCCTTATTGAAAGAAACGCCCAAGGAAGCCCAGATCGCCTCGCACCGGCTGATGCTGCGTGCCGGTATGATCCAGCAATCCAGCGCCGGCATTTATTCCTGGTTGCCGCTTGGCAAGAAGGTTCTCGACAAGATTGCCGACATCGTGCGCCAAGAACAAAACCGCGCGGGCGCGCTGGAAATCATGATGCCAACCATCCAGCCTGCCGAGCTGTGGCAGGAATCAGGCCGCTATGATGATTACGGTGCTGAAATGCTGCGGATCCGTGATCGCCATGAGCGCGACATGCTGTACGGGCCGACCAATGAGGAACAGGTCACTGATATTTTCCGCGCCCATGTGCGCAGTTACAAGGCGTTGCCGCTGAATCTCTATCATATTCAGTGGAAGTTCCGGGATGAGGTGCGTCCGCGTTTCGGCATCATGCGGGGGCGGGAATTCCTGATGAAGGATGCCTATTCATTCGATACCGATGCGCAGGGTGCGCGCGCGGCCTATAACCGGATGTTCGTATCCTATCTGAAAACCTTTGCCAGAATGGGCCTGACAGCCATTCCGATGGAGGCTGATACCGGTCCTATCGGCGGTGATATGAGCCATGAATTCATCATTCTGGCTGAGACCGGTGAAAGCGGGGTCTATTTTCATAAGGACTGGCTGAATGCTGATCTGGTCACGCAGGTCAATTATGATGAGGATTTGCAGCCCGTTATTGACCGCTTCACATCGCTTTATGCACGCGCTGATGAAATGCATGATCCGGATCAGTGTCCGGTGCCGGCTGATGAGCTGATGAGCTTGCGCGGCATCGAAGTTGGCCATATCTTCTATTTCGGCGAGAAATATTCGGCTGCCATGGGGGCCAGCGTGGCCGGGCCGGATGGCAGCAACAAACCCGTTCATATGGGATCATATGGAATCGGTGTATCGCGCCTCGTCGGCGGTATTATCGAGGCAAGTCATGATGAAAAGGGGATCATCTGGCCGCGTGCTGTGGCACCGTTTGATGTGGCAGTGGTCAATCTGAAAGTGGGTGATGATACCTGCATGACCTGCGCGGACGATCTTTACGCCAGGCTGCAGGCGGCTGGTGCTGATCCGATCTATGATGACCGTGATGACCGGCCCGGGGCCAAACTGGCGGCGATGGACCTGATCGGAATCCCCTGGCAGATCATCATCGGACCACGCGGGATGGATAATGGTGTTGTTGAGGTGAAGAATCGCCGCACGGGTGAGGCTGTCGAAGTTTCGCCCGATTCAGCGCTCACCATGGTCATGCAGGACGCCGAATAGATATTGGTAGAAGCGATTGCGGCTGAATCAATTCCGGCTGAATCAATTCCGGCCGAATGGATAATGATCGTATAATGACTGGCCTCGTACAGCTGTTTCATTTAACAGCTCTGGCTATTTGTATCATGGCAATTCTGATTGCCGGGACGCACACTAGAAGGGACCCTGATGCGGTTTTTCTCTCCCGTTGAACGGCTGTTGGCCATGCGTTACATGCGCTCGCGCCGTTCCGAGGGTTTTATCTCGGTCATCGCCTGGTTCTCGCTTGCCGGTATCACGCTTGGCGTTGCCACGCTGATTATCGTCATGTCTGTGATGAACGGCTTTCGGGCGGAATTGATTGGCCGCATTCTGGGCCTGAACGGGCATATCGGTGTCTATTCTACCGATACCCGGGGAATCGCGAATTTTGACCAGATGTCGGTCGATATTGTTGAACTGCCCGGCGTGATTGCCGTCACGCCGCAAATCGAAGGGCAGGCGATGGTCAGCGCGTCGAATGTGAATATTGGCGCGGTCATTCGCGGGGTGCGCTGGTCCGATCTGGCGGCCCGCCGTCCTTTATGGAATGCGCTGGATGAAGCGACAATCGCCCGGTTTCGCGATGAGGGCGGGGTTCTGATTGGCAAGACGTTGGCCTTGAAGCTGGGCGTGCGCCCGGGGGATACGCTGGCGCTGACGGGCACCAAGGGCGAGGCAACGGCTTTTGGTACGCTGCCGACCCGCCGAAAATACCGTGTTGCTGGTACCTATGATGTGGGCATGCATGAATATGACAGCGCCTTTGTCTTCATGCCCTTCAGTGCTGCTGCCAAGCAATTCGGTATGAAAGACCGGGCGTCAGCACTGGAGATTTATACCGCCGACCCACAAACCATCAGCGCTACCCGCGAACTGGTGGCGGGTGTCGTCAGTGACCAGTACCGTGTTTTTGACTGGCTGCAGCGTAATCGGACATTCATCAATGCACTGCGCGTGGAACGCAATGTGATGTTTCTGATCCTGACCCTGATCATTCTGGTTGCGGCGTTCAATATCATCTCGTCAATGATCATGCTGGTGCGGTCAAAAAATGCCGATATCGCAGTGCTGCGCACCATGGGGGCGAGCGGTGCCACCGTTATGCGTATTTTTCTGATGACCGGAGCCAGCATCGGGCTGGTCGGGACGCTGACCGGTACTGTTATCGGGCTGTTGTTCTGTTGGAAGATCGGATCAATTCAGGGGTTCGTTGAATCTGTCTCCGGTGCCGAGCTGTTTGCTGCCGAGATTTATTTCCTGTCCACATTGCCGGCAAAAGTCGATGCGGCAGAGGTGGGGCTTGTCATAGGCATGGCCCTGTTCCTGTCTTTTCTTGCCAGTCTCTATCCGGCCTGGCGGGCCAGCCGCATAGAACCTGCCGAGGTGTTGCGCAATGAATGAAACCGCGAACCAGACCGGCAATGGTACCTCAATGCTGGAGCTGCAGACCGTGCGCCGCGACTATCATCAGGGTGACACGAATATTTCTGTCTTGCGTGATGCCAGCCTTTCCATTCATGGGGGGCAGCTGACAGCACTTGTCGGGCCGTCCGGTTCAGGCAAATCGACATTGCTGAACATCGCCGGCCTGCTGGAACGTCCCACATCGGGCGAAGTGCTGATTGACGGCATGCCGACCAGCTCGCTTGGAAGCCGCAGGCGGGGGATCTTGCGGGGCAGCCATATCGGGTTCGTCTTCCAGTTTCATCGCTTGTTGCCGGAATTCTCGGCAATGGAAAATGTGATGATCCCGCAGATGCTGAACGGTCTTGCGCGGCATGAGGCTGAAGACCGGGCCGAGGCCTTGCTGGCCATGGTTGGTCTGCAGGACCGCCAATCCCACCGCCCGGGCAGATTGTCGGGTGGTGAACAGCAACGCGTTGCCATTGCACGCGCTGTTGCGAATGCCCCGCGGGTGCTGCTGGCGGATGAACCTACCGGAAATCTTGATCCGGATACGGCGGATGAAGTGTTTTCACATCTGCGCAGCATCGTGCATGGCACCGGTGCTGCAGCGCTGATCGTCACCCACAATGAACGGCTGGCCAGCACGATGGACCGCCGGTTGACGATCGAGGACGGGGTGATCGTCGAACGCTGATCGCCAGCCGCGATCGCCAAATGATTAGTGATGCCCGCATCAGATTGCCAGTTCCGGATTATTCTTGTCTGGTGCCCGGATTCATGTTGTCGGTGACAGGTCACATGGATATTCTCCAACGATCATTCCTGTCCCTCTCACCACCTTGCAGAGCCGATGCCAGCGTCCTTTGTTCATCTTCGCGTCCACTCGGCCTATTCGCTGGCTGAATCCACCTTGCGGATCAAGAAAATTGCAGCTCTTGCCGTCGGTGATGCACAGCCAGCTGTCGCTGTCACCGATACGAACAACATGTTTGGTGCGCTGGAATTTTGCAAAACAATGATCGGTGAGGGTGTGCAGCCGATTGTTGGCGTTCAGGCGTTGTTGTCTGATGCGCGCGGTACTGGCGAAGTGGCTTTGCTGGCGCAGGATGGCGCCGGTTATGCCAATCTCTGCAAGCTCAATTCAAAGGCGCTGCTTGATGTTGAGGGCGGTGACGATCCGGTCATCAGTATGGATGATCTGGCGGCTCATGCGGATGGGGTGCTGTTGCTTGGCGGCGGCGCCATGGCGGGGTTTATCGGTGCGGCTGCGGCTGATGGTCAGGATACGCTTGTCGCCGACCGGCTGAAGGCGCTGGAGATGATACTGCCGGGCCGTGTCTATATCGAATTGCAAAGGCATGGCTTGCCGGCTGAACAGCGGGCCGAACCTCTGTTGCTGGAGATTGCGCTGAAGACCGGATTGCCGCTGGTCGCAACAAATGATTGCCGGTTCGAGACGCGCGACATGGAAATGCCGCATGATGTACTGGTCTGCATCGGGGCTGGCCGGCGCATCGCCGAAGAGGACCGCACGCGCTATTCCCCGGAACATTACTTCAAATCTGCCGCGGAGATGACGGCGCTGTTTGCCGATGTTCCCGAAGCAGTGCGGAACACTGTTGTCATTGCGCAGCGCTGCAGTGTTGTTGCCGAGATGCGGGCACCGATCCTGCCGACATTCACCAGCGAGGCTGGGCGTAGTGAGCCTGAAGAACTGAAGAGTCAGGCCGAGACAGGGTTGGCCAGCCGGCTGGAGCGTCACGTGTTCACAGCGGACATGAATGAGGATGCACGCGCCAAGGCTGCCGCGCCCTATCTGGAACGTCTGGCGTTCGAGCTTGACGTGATCAACCAGATGGGCTTTCCCGGCTATTTCCTGATTGTTGCGGATTTTATCCAGTGGGCAAAGCGGCGGTCTATTCCGGTGGGGCCGGGACGCGGGTCCGGTGCCGGGTCGGTTGTGGCATGGGCATTGTCGGTGACTGATCTTGATCCGCTGAGGTGGGGGTTGCTGTTCGAACGGTTTTTGAATCCGGAACGCGTGTCCATGCCGGATTTCGATATCGATTTCTGTCAGGAACGCCGTGACGAGGTGATCACCTATGTGCAGGAAAAATACGGCTTTGACAGGGTGGCGCAGATTATCACCTTCGGGTCGTTGCAGGCGCGGGCGGCCATTCGCGATGTCGGGCGGGTCATGGAACTTCCCTATCCGCTGGTCGACCGGATCGCCAAACTGATACCGGCTAATCCGGCTAATCCGGTAACCATTGCCAAGGCTCTGGAAAGCGAAGAGGACCTGCGTGCGCAGCGCCGTGATGATGAGCAGGTGGCCGAACTCATCGATACGTCGATGAAGATTGAGGGCCTGTACCGGCATGCCTCGACCCATGCCGCCGGTCTGGTGATCGGTGACAGGCCGCTGGATGAACTTGTGCCGCTGTATCGTGATCCGCGATCACCGATGCCAGTGACGCAATTCAACATGAAATGGGTTGAAAATGCCGGTCTGGTGAAATTTGATTTTCTGGGGCTGAAAACCCTGACGGTGCTGGAACGGGCTGTCCAGTTCCTGGCTGCAAGAGGAATCGAGATCGATCTTTCGGCCATTCCGCTTGATGATGAAAAAACCTTCACCATGCTGTCTGCCGGCGACACGGTTGGCGTGTTCCAGCTTGAATCGGCTGGTATGCGGGATGTGCTCAAGGGGCTGAGGCCCGACAGGTTCGAAGATATCATCGCTGTGGTGGCACTCTACCGTCCGGGGCCGATGGAAAACATCAAGGATTACGTAGCCCGAAAGCACGACCCCTCAAAGGTTACCTTCATGCACCCCAAGCTGGAACCGGTGCTGGCTGAAACCTACGGGATTATGATCTATCAGGAACAGGTGCAGCAGGCGGCGCGAATTCTTGCCGGTTATACGCTCGGCGGGGCGGATGTGCTGCGTCGCGCGATGGGCAAGAAGATCAAGGAAGAAATGGACAAGCAGCGCCAGACCTTCATTCAGGGCGCGATGGAAAACCAGCTTTCCGAACAGCTGGCATCAGATGTGTTTGACCAGATTGCCGCCTTTGCCGGCTATGGCTTCAACAAGTCACATGCGGCTGCCTATGCGCTGGTGTCGTATCAGACAGCCTATCTGAAGGCCAATTACCCGGCTGAATTCATGGCAGCATCAATGGCGCTTGATTCGGGCAGCACTGACAAGCTTGCTGTTTTTCGCCAGCAGTGCCAGCGCGACGGCATTGAAATATTGCCGCCCGACATCAATCATTCGGAGGCGAATTTCTTTGTCGAACCGGCAAAAAATGGCGGTTACGGCCATATCCGCTATGCGCTGGGGGCCATCAAGAATGTTGGCGGTGAGGCGATGTCTGCGCTGGCCCGCGAGCGACGGCAGAATGGTGCCTACACCGATCTGCCGGACCTGATGCGCCGCATCCCGCGTGAAGCGTGCAACCGCCGCCAGTTTGAACATCTGGTGCGCGCTGGTGCGCTGGATTCCCTGCACGAAAACAGGCGCGAATTGTTTGAGAATATCGACAGGCTGCTGGGCTATGCCGACACGATGTGGCGAGATTCGCAATCCAGTCAGGACAGCCTGTTTGGTGGTAGCGACGCGCTGGATACCGAAATCCGTTTCATTCCGGTTGATGACTGGAGCGGTATGGACAGGCTGCGCGAGGAATTCGAAGCGCTGGGACTGTATCTGTCGGCGCACCCGCTGGATGATTACGTCGACCGGCTGGACCGGCTGAAAGTGATCACAGCGACTGAACTGGCGGCAATGATCGATAGCCGCAATATTCGCCCGCGCGTCAATCTTGCCGGATCGGTAACCGCCAAGCAGGTGCGCATATCGCAGCGTGGTAACAAGTTCGCCTTTGTCCAGTTTACTGACCAAACGGGCGTGTTCGAGATCACTTTCTTTTCAGACATTCTTGCCGAAACGCAGGAATTGCTGGATAGCGACATGCCGGTTCTGGTGGCAGCCAATTTGCGAATGGAAGAAAACGGGCCGCGGCTGACAGCTGCCAAGGTTGAAGCGCTGGACAGCGCCATCGCAGCCTGGAATGGCGGGGTTGGCCTATGGATTGAGGATGAGCGGCCTCTTGACCCGCTGAAAAAACTGCTAGTCGAGGATGGCCCCGGCAAAGCCGCAGTGAAGCTGCGGTTGGTGGTTGATAATCACGAGGTCAGCCTGTCTGTGCCGGGGACATTCAGGCTCAGCGGTGATACGCGGCAGGCGTTGCGCAAATTGCCCGGTGTATTGTCTGTTCAGGATATATGAGCCGCGCCGCATGGGCGGCTTTTCGGCTTGCATTTGTGGCGGGGAATGGGTACACCTCGCGGCAATTCACACATGTGGGTTGGAGTCGTCCGGCAGCAGCTGGTGTTCGGGTCCGTCCGGTGAAGGTCGCTGACCTTTCATTTCCCGCATGGAGGCACAACCGGAGAACAGGAGTTATTTATGTCTCTGCCTAGTTTTACCATGCGTCAGATGCTTGAGGCTGGCGTTCATTTTGGTCACAGCACACGTCGCTGGAACCCGCGTATGAAGCCGTTCATTTTTGGTGAGCGCAACAAAATCCACATTCTCGACCTGCAACAGACCGTACCGATGCTGTACGCTGCGCTAAAAGCGATGAGCGAAGTGACATCACGTGGTGGCCGCGTTCTGTTCGTTGGTACAAAGCGGGCTGCGGCTGACAAGATTGCTGAAACCGCGCGCAATTGCGGCCAGTATTATGTCAATCACCGCTGGCTTGGTGGCATGATGACCAACTGGGCAACCGTATCCCAGTCAATCCGCCGTCTGCGTGAACTTGAAGCGCGCATGGAAGGCGAAGAGGTCGGCCAGCTGACCAAGAAGGAAGTGCTGCAGCTGACGCGTGAGCGTGACAAGCTGGAGATGACCCTTGGCGGGATCAAGGAAATGGGCGGTCTTCCGGACATGCTGTTTGTGATCGACACGAACAAGGAAGCCATTGCCGTTGAAGAGGCCAACCGTCTCAACATCCCAGTCATCGCCATTGTTGATTCGAATGCCACTCCGGACGGCGTTGATTACGTTATCCCCGGTAATGACGATGCGATGCGCGCGATCTCTTTCTATTGCGAACTTGCACAAGCCGCCGTTCTGGATGGCCTGCAAACCGAAATGATGGCAACAGGCGTTGATGCCGGCGGGGCTGCGGAAGCACCTGTCGAAACAGCTGTTGCTGCTGATGCGCCAGCTGAAGAGGTGGCTGCCGAAGCTGCAGCCGCCGAAGCGGCACCGGCAGAAGAGGCACCAGCTGAAACACCAGCTAGTGAAGCACCGGCTGCTGAGGCACCTGCGGAAGACGCTGTCAAAGTTGAGGGCGCAACGGATGAAGGCGCGGCTGCCAGCTAGTATTGGCATGCTTAACACGCAGCGCCTTGAAGGTGCTGTGATCCAAATAATGCCGTCCCGGAAACGGGGCGGTTTGACGTATCAAAGCTAAGTAAAACCTCGATAATCTGAAACGGGAACAAGACGATGAGCGTGACTGCTGCACTGGTGAAGGAACTGCGTGAAAAGTCTGGCGCTGGCATGATGGACTGCAAAAAGGCGCTGTCAGAGACGGACGGCGATATGGAAGCAGCCATTGACTGGCTGCGGACCAAGGGTCTGGCGACGGCTGCAAAGAAATCTGGCCGTATAGCATCTGAGGGGCTTGTCGCCTTTGCTGTCGACGGGACGCGCGGCGCATTGATTGAACTGAATGCCGAAACGGATTTTGTGGCGCGTAACACCGAGTTTCAGGAATTTGCCTCGACATTGGCAACACTGGCACTCGCGGCTGATGATATCGAAGCGCTTGGCGGGGTCGATTATCCTGACACCGGCCGGAATGTATCCGAAGAGCTGACACACAAAATTGCCACCATTGGCGAAAACATGTCTTTGCGCCGGATGGAATCTGTCAGCGTCGGGTCTGGTTCGGTTGTGTCTTACATGCACAATTCGACCGCGCCCGGACTTGGCCGGATCGGTGTGCTTGTTGCGCTTGAATCCTCTGCTGATAAAGCTGTGCTTGAAGAGCTTGGCAAGCAGATTGCCATGCATATCGCGGCAACATCGCCCGCCAGCCTGTCAGTTGATGATCTTGATCCTGAGTCAGTGCAGCGTGAACGCGATGTGCTGATTGAGCAGGCAAAAGCATCTGGCAAGCCGCAGGAAATTGCGGAAAAGATGGTCGAAGGCCGCATGAAGAAATATTATCAGGAAGTTGTGCTTCTTGAGCAGACGTCTGTTATTGACGGTGAAACACAGATTGCCGGTGTTGTGGCCAACGCGGCCAAGAGTGCCGGAACCGACATTGAGCTGACGGCGTTTGCGCGCTTCAATCTTGGTGAAGGGATCGAGAAGGAAGAAACCGACTTTGCTGCCGAAGTGGCGGCGCAGCTGTCCTGACAGCTGTTCGGAGCAGAACAATGGATGATGACGACACGCATGGCGCCAGTCACAGATACCCACGGGTATTGCTAAAAATTTCTGGCGAATCGCTGATGGGCAAACAGGCCTATGGCATCGATCCGGAGATGGTCGCAACTGTGGCTTGTGAAGTGCGTGACGTCGTTGCCTCTGGTGTTGAAACCTGTCTGGTCATTGGTGGCGGCAACATCTTCCGCGGTGTCTCTGGGGCTGCGGCCGGCATGGAGCGCGCTACGGGCGATTACATGGGCATGCTGGCAACAGTGATGAATGCCCTTGCCATGCAGAATGCACTGGAAACCCTTGATGTGCCGACACGTGTGTTGTCAGCGCTGCCGATCAGTGCCTTATGCGAGCCATATATTCGGCGGCGGGCCATGCGTCATCTTGAAAAGGGGCGGGTGGTCATCTTTGCTGCCGGTACTGGAAACCCGTTCTTTACAACAGACACAGCGGCTGCGCTGCGTGCCTCGGAAATGTCGTGTAACGCGCTGTTGAAGGGAACCCGCGTTGACGGGGTCTATTCTGCGGATCCCGAAAGCGATCCGGATGCAAAACGCTATGACCAGCTCAGCTATCTGGATGTGCTGTCGCAAGATCTGAAAGTTATGGATGCGTCAGCGATATCGCTGTCGCGCGAAAACAATATTCCCATTCTTGTATTTTCAATTGAGGAGGCCGGCGCGTTTGAACGCGTGTTGCGCCATGAAGGAAAATTTACGGTTGTCAGCTGATGCAATCCTGTTTTGCAGAACGACGTGGGCCCAGATGTTTAAACTTGTTTATCGACGCATCTTCACATTCTTTGCAAAACCGCACATGATGATGCCCGCCCGGATGAAGGAGACATAAACATGTCTGCAATAGACCTCGACGATATCAAGCGGCGGATGGAAGGCAGCATCAGCAGCCTGAAGACCGAGTTTATGGGACTGCGCGCCGGTCGCGCGTCGACTGCGATGCTCGAGCCGATCATGGTTGAGGCTTATGGCTCAAAAATGCCGATAAGCCAGGTTGGCAACATTTCGGTGCCAGAGCCCCGCATGCTGACCGTGACCGTCTGGGATGCGTCAGTCACGGCATCCGTTGAAAAGGCAATCCGTGAATCAGACCTTGGCCTCAACCCGATGGCAGAAGGTACCCTGATCCGCGTGCCGATCCCTGATCTTTCCGAAGAGCGGCGCAAGGACATGGTAAAGGTCGCCGGTCGATACGCCGAGGCTGCGCGTGTCGCTGTTCGCAATGTGCGGCGGGATGGAATCGAAGCTGCACGAAAGCTTGAAAAAGACAGTGAGATTTCTGAGGATGAGCGCCACGATTTTGAAACCGAAATCCAGAAGCTGACTGATGATCATGTCAAGCAGGTCGATGATGCGCTGACAAACAAGGAAAAAGAAATCACTCAGGTTTGATCAAATCTGCGTGAATGATTAGCAATCTTTCAGAACAGCTGCAAATCGGGTTTTCCCATGAATAACACTCCGCATCATATCGCCATCATCATGGATGGAAACCGGCGCTGGGCGAAACGTAACGGGCGCGAGGCTCTATTTGGTCATGAACAGGGCGCCAAAACACTGAAGTCTGTTGCACGCGCTGTCCATGAAAAGGGGTGTCGCTGGCTGACAGTCTTTGCGTTTTCATTTGAAAACTGGACCCGCCCAAAGGCAGAAGTCGACGGGTTGATGCTGCTTTTGCGACGTTTTCTGGAAAATGACATCAACGAGCTGAATGGAGAGAATGTCAAGCTGCGGGTGATTGGAAGTCGTGATCGGTTATCGTCGCGGCTGGGCAGCCTGATAGAGTGGGCTGAGGATGAAACATCGGGCAACACAGGCCTTAACCTCAGCATAGCGCTCGATTATGGCGGGCGTCAGGAACTGACGAATGCCGCGCGCATTCTGGCAACAGAGGTTGATCGCGGTATTATAAAAGCCTCTGATATCAATGAAGATATTCTGAAGTCACGTATGGCTTCCTCGGCCTTGCCGGACATTGATCTCTTGATCCGGACGGGCGGCGAACAGCGCCTTTCCAATTTCATGCTGTGGGACATGTCCTATGCCGAACTGTTTTTCAGCCCGGAATTATGGCCTGATTTTTCTGGAGAGAGCCTTGATCGTGCGCTAAGCAGTTTTGCTGCGCGGGATCGCAGGTTTGGCGGAAACTCCAAAACAGATACGGGACATCCTGAAGAGGTCGCGACAAACGTTACACGGATCAATGCCGGGCCACGCCAGGCCTGATCGATGTCAAGCGCACTACAATCTGGAACGGTGCAGCGGGTATTTGGCGCTATCCTTTTTATCCCTGTTGTTGCCGCGTTCTTTATATCCCAGTCTGCAGCGCAATGGATTTTTCTGGCCTTAGCGCTGATCATGGTCTGGGAATTCTGTGTCATGCATCAGATGACACGTGCTGTGCGGATCGTGCTTGTTGCAGATGTTGTCCTGTTCGCGCTGCCGGCCCCGTTCCTCTATCACCTTGAAGCACTGGCGGGCGGGCCATTATTTCCAGCAATGATGGTGCTGGGCGGTCTTGTTGTTCTGTTCGTATGGCTTGTTTTGCGCGACGGGATGGCTGTCTTTTTTGTGGCGCTGCTGATCCTGTGCATTCTTTCAGGGCGTGCGCTGCTTGGCCTTTATGGTGGACATCATTTTGTGCTGGGTCTTGGATTGATTGTCGCGGCGTGTGATATCGCGGCCTATTTTGTTGGTCGGCGCGTGGGGGGCAGACGGCTGGCACCGGTCATCAGCCCTAACAAAACGCTGTCCGGCGCAGCAGGCGGAATGATTGGTGCCGCGATTGCCAGCATATTTCTGCTTGGATTGATTGAGGTCAGCGCGGGCATTGCCATTATCGTTGGCGTTGTGATCGCCGTGCTTGCACAGATGGGTGACCTGCTTGAATCGGCATTGAAACGGCATGTCGGGGTCAAGGATAGTGGCCGGTTGATCCCCGGTCACGGCGGTATTCTTGATCGCTTTGATGGTTATCTTCTTACATTACCGGCGATGTATATCTATAGTCTTGTTGCTTGATGAACGCGCGGCAGTCGCCCGCGATTATGTGTTTGGGAATGTGCGGTCTGGTGTGGCAAAACGACTGACAATTCTGGGGTCTACCGGGTCAATCGGCAAGAGCACACTTGCGATTGTGAAGGCATGTCCCGACGCGTTCTCAATCACCGCACTTGTTGCCGGTCAAGACTGGAAAACCTTGTCTGAACAGGCGCTTGTATTCCAACCTTCAATGATTGGTATTGCTGATGAGGCCGCGCTTGGTCCGCTGCGTGATGCGGTAGCAGGCCACGGTATCGAGGTCGTGGCCGGTGCTGCAAATTGCGCTGAACTGGCGGCGGTGCCGGTTGATGTGGTTGTGGCGGGTATTGTTGGACTGGCAGGGCTGCCTTCGGTGCTATCAGCGCTTGACGCGGGGCAGACCGTTGCCCTTGCAAACAAGGAATCTCTGGTATCTGCCGGTGCCTTGGTGACTGGCCTTGCACAGGCCAATGGCGGGCGGCTGATCCCGGTTGACAGTGAACACAGCGCAATTTTCCAATGCTGGATGGGCTGGGCACATAATGGCTTCGAAGGCGCCCGGACGGCTGGCCCCGATGGCAATGTCAGTGACACTGAAAATAACAGTCATAGTGCAATTACTGCTGAACATGATCCGGCAGGCATTCGCCAGATTTGTCTGACAGCTTCTGGTGGTCCGTTCAGGGATATGCCGCTTGGTGATTTCGGTGAAATCACACCGGCGCAAGCTACCGCCCATCCAAACTGGTCAATGGGCCGAAAGATTTCGGTGGACAGCGCGACGATGATGAACAAGGGGCTGGAGGTGATTGAGGCGGCGTGGCTATTTGATCTGCCGTCTGCGTCAATCGAGGTTCTGGTCCATCCTGAAGTCGCCATCCACGGCATGGTGTATTTCAATGACGGCTCGGTTATCGCCCAACTGGGCACGGCAGATATGAAAACGCCGATATCATATGCACTGGCCTGGCCTGGCCGGCTGAACTGGAATCCGCAGCCTCTGGACCTTGCGGCACTTGGAACGCTGAACTTTAAACAGGTTGATGATGCGCGCTATCCCTGCTTTGGCCTGGCGCGGCAGGCGCTGGAGGCAGGCGGCGGAATGCCGACAATCCTGAATGCAGCGAATGAAGTTGCAGTGGCGGCATTTCTTGACCAGAAAATTGGTTTCTCCGATATATCATCAATTGTCGCGACAAGCCTTGAAAAGACAGATGATGCATCCATAACTACACTTGACGACGTTATGGCTCTGGATGGCGCAGCGCGGCGCATGGCCGGGGCATTGTGTCGGTCGGTCACGTAACTTTCAGGGCTGCGCCTTATCATCTTTGTATCGGGCCAATCCGTCGCTAAAAGACCTGTGTGAATACAAATAGCAGCTTGAAAAACCATATTATCTTGAAAACCAAGACCCTTGGGAGTGCCACACCTGATGCCTGAACTCAGCGCCTTGCAGATGACCATCGGCTTTTTGCTGCTGCTGACACCTGTCGTCTTTTTCCATGAACTTGGCCATTACTGGGCCGCGCGACGTGCCGGGGTCGTTGTCGAAGTGTTTTCAATCGGCTTTGGTCCCGAAATATTTGGCTGGACGGCCAAGTCAACCGGCACCAGATGGCGATTTGCAGCTATTCCGCTTGGTGGCTATGTGCGGATGCGCGGTGATGATAATGCCGCCAGCGCACCACGTGCCGGTGCTGATGCCATAAAGGGCAGCTTTGCCGCTGCATCCTTGGGCTGGCGGATCCTGATTGTTGCGGCTGGCCCTATTGCCAACTTCATTCTGGGTATTTTGCTGTTTGCCCTAGTCTATATGACCTTTGGAAAGATTGAGATACCAGCCGAAATTGGCGAGGTCATGCCCGATACGCCTGCTGCCATTGCCGGTTTGCAGGAAGGCGACATCGTCACCGAAATTGAAGGCGTCAGCATCCGCAACTTCGCTGATATGCGTGGTCTTGTCGCAGAAAGTCCCGGGCGTGCCTTGGCGTTTGTTGTGTCGCGTGACGACATGCTGATTGATCTGACAGTGACGCCGGAGCCACGGTATTTTGAAGAACTGGACCTGAATATCGGGTTTCTGGGGGTGCGGTCGACCACCAACATTACACATCAGCGTCTGTTGCCTGGCAGCGCCGTTGTGGCGGGCACATCGGATGCTTTTTACAATGGTGTCATGATTCTTCGCGGACTTGCCCGACTTGGCAAGGGCCAGATGCAGGCTGCCGAGGTGCAGGGACCGATTGGAATTGCCAAGATTTCAGGGTCAGCCCTGCAACAGGGGATTGTGCCCTTCATCCTGCTGACGGCCCTGATTTCAATCAATCTGGGTTTGATCAATCTGTTGCCGGTTCCGGCGCTGGACGGGGGTCATCTGGCCTTTTTCTTCTATGAGGCTGTGGCTGGCAAACCACTTCCACTGGCGGCACAGGCAGTGCTTATGCGGTTCGGGATGAGTCTGCTGCTGACATTGATGGTTGTGGTCATGTTCTTTGATCTGAGCCGATTGATCGGTTGATGGTGCCACTGACTGGCACCACCGAAATGTCTGCTTTTATAAACGCGGCCCAGTGGGTATAGTTTCCGCAGAATTCAAAGAGGGGCTGCCATATGCACAAGCTGGCACTGATTTTCGCGGTACTCATTTTTTCTATTGCCGGGTCTGTGTTGCCGGCAACGGCACAATCAAGTGACCAACTTGTTGAGGTCGAGGAAATTGTCATTGATGGCAATCGCCGGGTGGCGGCGTCAACCATCTTGTCCTATCTGCCCGTTCGGGTTGGTGACCGGGTAACGCAAAGCGCGTTGAGCATCGCCTTGCAGCGGCTCTTTGAAACCCAGCTTTTCAAAGACATAGATGTGTTTCTTGATGGCGGAATTCTCAATGTCACAGTTCTTGAAAACCCCATCATCAACCGGGTCAATATTGAAGGTAACGATGTTTTGAAGGATGAGCGCCTTCTTGAGGTGCTGGATATCCAGCCACGGCGCGTATACACGCGTGAGCTTGCCCTTGAAGGCAGTCAGCGCTTGCTGGAGGTCTATCAGGCAAGCGGGCGTTACGCAGCAGTGGTGGAACCGCAAATTATTGAACTCAGCGATAACCGTGTTGATCTGGCTTTTGTGGTCAGCGAAGGGCCTCTGATCAAGATCAATTCGATTTCTTTTTCTGGCAACAGGCGGTTTTCCGATCGTGTGCTGACACGCAGTATTTCAAGCAGCGAAAGCAAGTGGTGGGCTATTTTCGCATCGAGCGACAAGTATGACGAGAGCCGCCTTGACTATGATGTGAGGCTGCTTCGCCAGTTTTACCTGTCACGCGGTTATGCCGATATCGAGGTCAGCCGCGTCAAGGGTGGCTTGTTGCCTGATCGTACCGGATTTGCGGTTACGTTCCTGCTGAATGAAGGTGTTCGCTACCGCGTTGACGAGATCGAGATCACCAGTGAAATTGAAAATGTCGATCTGGAAGCGATGCAATCTGTTTTCGATTTCGGGGGTGACCAGTGGTATGACGTACGGGCGCTGGAACAGGGATTGCTGGATATAACCAATCAGCTTGGCGCTCTTGGCTATGCCTTTGTCAACATTGATACCGAAATACAGACCGATCCGGAAAGTGAAACTCTGGATGTGGCCTTGCGCATCGGCAAAGCCCAAAAGAACTTTATTGAGCGTGTCGAGATCGTCAACAATGCCCGCACGCTGGACACGGTTGTTCGCCGCGAGATGGAGCTGGTGGAAGGTGATCCATACAACCAGTTAAAGCTGGACCGGTCGATCCGCAACATCCGCAACCTCGGATTTTTCTCTGATGTATCGGTGCGCAACTATGTTGGCAGCAGTGATGATCAGACAATCACTGAAATCGCGGTTGAGGAACAATCAACAGGTGAGTTGTCAATTGGTCTCGGTTACTCTTCAATCGACAAATCAAGTATCCTGTTCGGTATTGATGAGCGCAACTTCCTTGGTACCGGCCGCGCTGTCAGCCTGTCGCTCGATCTGGCGAAGACACGCACCAATATCTCGCTTGGCATCACGGAACCTTATCTGTTTGGACGCAATCTTACCGGCCGGGCGACACTCTTCAACGACAAGACAAAGCTGAACAAAACGACTGCGACCAGAACAGGCTTTGATCTTGGAATCGGTTTCAGTGCGGCCAATGATTACTATCACAATGTGAGCTATGAACTGTCACAGGCCAAAACCACATCTACCGCGACCAACGCAACTTCCGTCACTGGTGAAAATGGAAAGTCGATCCTCACATCGGCCGTGGGCTATACCCTCAGCAGAGACAAGCGTGATAACCGCTTTGATCCTACCGAAGGAACGCTCTTTCGTATTTTCCAGCAGCTAGGCGGGCTGGGTGGTGATGCTAAATATTACAAGGCCACCATTGATGGTGCCTATTATAAGCCGTTTAATTTCAACACCTTTGTCTTTGGTGCGAAGGCACGTTATGGCACTGTTGTCGGGTTGAGCGGTGAGAAGGTCACGCAGTCAAACCGCTTTTTCCTTGGCGGTAACAGTGTGCGCGGATTTGATGGCAGCGGGATTGGCCCGCGTGATACCGGTTCGAATGCGGCCGTTGGTGGTAATAATGTGATGACCGCCGGTGTGGAGGTCATTTCGAATTTGGGCCTGAGCAAGGATCTTGGAATGCGGTGGACGGTGTTCTCTGATGTTGGTTCGGTATGGGACACAGACTTTCCGACCGGCGTAACAGGTGCCAATGACAACAGTTTGAGATCATCTCTTGGTGTTGGTATTTTGTGGGACACATTCATTGGTCCGATGTCATTCTATTGGGCGAATGCGACCAGCAAGAAGTCATATGACCAGACAAGCACATTCCAGTTCGCAATCGGCACCCGGTTATAGGAGGCTGCACGTGGCATTTCGGTCAGGTTTTGCCACTTTTTGTCTCTATCTACTGATGTTGGTCAGCAGCCCCGCCGGGGCGCAATCCATTACGTCAGAGCAGGCTGCAGATGCCGGTCCCCTGAATACAGAAGAGGGGTTGTCTGCGCAATACGCTGTTGCGCGGATCGGATTGGTTGATCTGGAAGGCGTCTTGCGCTCATCGAGCGGGACATCGCGGGTGCGGGCATTGCTGGACGAGCAACGTCTGTTGTTTCAGGCTGAATTTTCAGAGCGTGAAGCTGTTCTGCAATCAACTGAACGTGAATTGCTGGAAATTCGCAGCACGCTGAGCGAGGAAGAGTTCGCGCGCCGTCTGTCAACTTTCGAAGATGAAGTCGCCCAGATTCAGCGCGAGATCCAGTATCGGCGTGAAGCCCTCGATCTCGCCTTTCAGGATGCCCAGGCAAAACTGCGCAGTCTGGCGCTGGACATCATTACCGAGATCGCGCGCGAACAGCGGCTCGATCTGATCATCAAACAGGATTCAGCTGTGGTGTTCCGGCCCGGCCTTAACATATCTGAAGAATTGCTGCGCCGCCTTGATGAAAGAACAAAGGATGCGCGGATCGAAATAGAAGTTGATCGCGACATCTCGGATAATGCTGGGGCCGATCAATGAGCATTGACACCCGCTTTTTTACCATAGTGCCACAAACGGCAGCTGCGCTAGCTGACATCATTGGCGCAGAACTTCGTGGGCTTCCTGATGCGCTGGTTGAAGGTGCTGCTTCGTTTGGTAATGCCAAGGCCGGAGACATCACATTCCTTCGCGGTGAGGCCGATGGCGCAAGGCCGGAGGCAGGTGCCATTGTGGTAACGCAGCAGGCGCAGGCAGATAAACTTGGCTCAGCTGTCATGGCGCTGGTAGTGGATAATCCGCGCCTGGCGTTTGCACGGGCGCTGACCCGTCTTGTGCCCGACACATCACCCGGCAGTGTCGCACCGGCTGATACTGTGTCAGGCATGAACAAGAATTGTGATATTGGCCCGGGCGTGATGCTTGGCGCGGATGTTACCGTTGGCGATGGTACAACGATCGGGGCCGGGGTCATTATCCACAAGGGTGTTCGCATCGGCCAAAACTGTCATATCGATGCAAATGCTGTGTTATCTCATTGCCGCATCGGTGATGATGTCACGGTCCAGCCCGGTGCAGTGATCGGCAGTGCCGGTTTCGGTTTTGAGATTACTGATGACGGACCCGTGCCACTGCCGCATGTTGGCGGTGTAGAAATCGGTAGTTCCGTTCTGATCGGTGCTGGCTGTTGCATTGATCGTGGGACGTTGGGCCCGACCCGGATCGGCGATCAGGCCATGCTCGATAACCTTGTCCATGTGGCGCATAATTGTGAGATCGGTGCGCGCGCTGTTCTGACTGCCCAGATCGGCCTTGCCGGCGGGGCCGTGATTGGCGAAGGCGCGATGATCGGCGGGCAGGCGGGTATTGGCCCGTCAACGCGCGTTGGCAAGGGTGCTGTTGTCATGGCGCAGAGCGGTGTCACCAAGGATGTTGAGGATGGCGCGACTGTGGCTGGATTTCCCGCATCGGATGCGCGTGAAATGTGGCGTGAACGTGCGGCGTTGAGACGACTTCTTGCAAAGTCTGGACGAAAGGACAACTAGGTCATGACAGACACCGGTATCGACTTGAACATTGACGAGATCCAGAAGCGCATTCCGCATCGCCCGCCAATGCTGCTGATTGACAGGATTACCTCCTTGATACCGGACCAGAGTGCGGTCGGCATCAGGATGGTAAGTGTGACCGATCCGGTATTTGCCGGCCATTTTCCAGATTATCCGATCATGCCGGGTGTGCTGATTGTTGAGGCGATGGCGCAGACGGCAGGCTGTCTGGCCAGTGTCAGCATTGGCGAAGACTCAGACGGCAAGCTGGTGTTTTTCACCACCATCGACAAGGTGAAGTTTCGCAAACCGGTGCGCCCGGGCGATGAATTACGTCTGCATATAGAAAAAGTCAGCTCAAAGGGGCCATTGTGGAAATTCCGCGGCACAGCGATGGTGGATGACAAGAAGACGTCTGAAGCTGAATTTGGTGCGATGATTGTAGACCCTCAACGTTGATAGCTGCATGACACCCCGCGCATTACCAGACCAAAGACATTTGCCTATCTGCGATACAGGACATTCTTGATGAGCGTTAATATTCACCCGACCGCCATTGTCAGTGATGGTGCCAGCCTTGGTACTGACGTCACGATCGGGCCGTATTGCACAGTGGGCACGCATGTAACAATCGGTGACCGGGTGACGCTTCATTCGCATGTGGTCATCGACGGGCATACAAGCCTTGGCGCAGGGGGAGAGGTGTTTCCGTTCGCTGTTCTTGGCTGTCCACCGCAGCACACGCGCTATGCAGGAGAGGAATCGACCCTTGAAATAGGCACGGATTGCGTTATCCGTGAACATGTAACAATGCATCCAGGTACCGCCATCGATTCGATGCGCACGCGCGTTGGAAATAACGGTCTGTTTCTGGTGGCATCGCACATCGCCCATGATTGCGTGATTGGCGATCATGCCATTTTTGCGAATAATGCCTCGCTTGGCGGGCATGCCAAGATCGGTCATCACGTGATGATGGGGGGCTTTGCAACGGTTCAGCAATGGTGCCGTGTTGGTGATCATGCGATGATCGCTTCGCAAACCGCCGTTGACAGCGATGTCATTCCATTTGGCATTGCTGTTGGTAACCGCGCGCGGTTGACGGGCATCAATGTGATCGGGCTGGAACGGCGCGGGTTTGAAGCAAGCCGGGTTGCGACTGTCAGGGCGCTGTACAAGGATTTGTTTCGTGGCAGCGGGGTCTTTGCTGACCGCTTGGCTCGCGCCAGTGCCTTCTATGCTGGTGACAGCATGGCAGACGAGGTGTTTTCCTTCATTGCTGATGCTGGCCGTAATGGCATCTGCCAGGCACATTCGTGACAGGAATGCCCATGCCAAATCCTGGTGCAGAACGTTTGGCGGTGATTGCAGGGCAGGGTGATTTGCCTTTGCGGGTCGCGCAGACGGCGCGTCACCAAGGGCGCGATGTGACCATCTTTGCAATCACCGGGCAGGTAGATGCCAATTTTGGTGATTTTGATGTTGTAGACGTGGCACTCGGCACGATTGGCGACACGCGGACACGCATTCAGGCTGCCGGATGCGGTGACGTCGTCATGGTCGGCAAGGTGAAAAGACCGTCACTGGCACAGCTGCGCCCTGACAGCCATGCAGTCAAATTGCTGGCGCGCGCTGTCGGTAAGGGTGATGATGCGCTGTTGCGTGTGATCGCCAGCTTTTTCGAAGAGGTCGGGATCAACATGGTATCTGCCGACAGTCTTATGCCCGGACAGATGATGCCGAAAGGCCTGCAGGCAGGGGCGCTGGATCCTGCCAGTAAGGCAGATATCGACTGCGGCCGTGCGGTGCTGGCGATGCTTGGTGATAGCGATATCGGGCAGGGTGTGGTTGTGCAGGACCAGCGCGTTCTGGCTGTCGAGGCGGCTGAAGGCACCGATGCCATGCTGGCGCGCTGTGCCAGCCTGATTGATGCTGCGGCGACGCCGGCTGTATTCGTGAAATGTGCCAAGCATGCCCAGGATCGCAGGCTCGATATTCCCGTGATAGGCACAGACACGCTTCGCGCGGCAAAAGCGGCCGGCATTGCGATAATTGCCTGTGAGGCTGGCGGTGTCCTGCTATCTGATGCACCATCGGTGTTGTGGCAGGAGGCTGAGCAACTCGGGCTCGCCATTATCGGGGTCTAGCCAGTGGCAGCGCCATTATTCATCCTTGCCGGAGAGCCGTCAGGTGACAGGCTGGCTGCCCGGGTGATGGCAGGTGTGACTGCTGCCAGGGGCCAGCGTCAGTGGATCGGGGTTGGCGGTCCGGCGATGCAGGAAGAGGGACTGCAATCAGCCTTTCCCATGGAAGAACTGACAGTATTCGGCTTTGGAGCAGCGGTCCGCGCCTATCCGAACCTGTCACGCCGGATGGACAGCCTTGTTGATCTGATCATCGCTGAAAAGCCGGCTGCGGTTCTGAGCGTGGATGTGAAGGGTTTTTCGGTGCGCCTTGCTGAAAGATTGCGCCGTCGTTTGGCCGGGTCTGGCAACATTCCGCCAATCATTCACACGGTGGCGCCTACGGTTTGGGCATGGGGTGGCTGGCGTGCAAACCGGTTTGCCACAGCATTTGATGCAATGATGTGTCTGTTTCCGTTTGAGCCGGACTATTTTATGCCGCTTGGTCTTGATGCCCGGTTCATCAGCCACCCTGAGGCGTTTAACAAGACCTATGACATTATTGCCGAGGAAACCGGTGCCAATAGGCGGGGGGACGAGCCGGCGCACATAACAGTGCTGCCCGGTAGCCGCCGCAGTGAAATAAGCCATCTGCTGGCGCCCATGCTGGGCGCGCTGGATATTCTGCGTGATGACTTTCCGGGCCTGACTGCAACTTTGCCCACCTTGCCGCATCTGCAGCGCCTGATTGAGCAGGGCGTTCAGGCATCAGGCCTCGACAAGAGATGTGTGAAGGTAACCTGCGAGAAGAATGCGCTGTTCGGATCGCTGGCGGGCAGTGATGCAGTGATCGCCGCATCGGGAACGGTCACCTTGCAGACCGCGCTTTACGGCATGCCGGGCGTGACCTGTTACCGCGCCGGGCTTATATCTGCCTTTATCGGACGACGCCTTGTCGATATGGACAAGGTAATCCTGCCAAATGCACTGAGTGACTCACCGGTATACCCGTTCCTGTTCCAGGAAGAAGTCACGCCGCAAGGCTTGGCGGACAGCATTCGGCCCATTCTGGCATCACCGCAATCCCGCACGCACGCACGCACCATAGCACGCACGCATGCGCTGGCGCTGCGCCACATGTTGCGCGGCGCGGCGGACAGCTTTGAAGCAAATGTCGCGGCAGTGATAACTGACTGGCTGGATTGACGCCGATCAGCGCTTGCCGATTTCCACATAATCGCGATGTGTCGGACCGGTATAGAGCTGGCGTGGACGTCCGATCCGTTGCATCGGGTCGGTAATCATCTCGTTCCACTGGGCAACCCACCCCGTTGTTCGCGCAACTGCAAACAAAACGGTGAACATCGATGTGGGGAAACCCATCGCCTTCAGGATGATACCAGAATAAAAATCCACATTCGGATACAGCTTTTTATCTATAAAATACTGATCCTTGAGGGCCATATCCTCAAGTTCCATCGCAAGTTCCAGAAGCGGGTCCTGAACACCAAGCGCGTCCAGCACCTCATGGCATGTCTGGCGCAGCACCTTGGCGCGCGGGTCGAAGTTCTTATAGACGCGATGGCCAAATCCGAACAGCCGGAACGGGTCATCGCGGTCACGGGCACGCGCGACAAATTCAGCAATATTGTCCTTGTGTCCAATCTCGTTCAGCATGTTGAGAACAGCTTCATTGGCACCGCCATGGGCCGGCCCCCACAGAGACGCGATACCCGCCGCAATACAGGCAAACGGGTTGGCACCCGACGAGCCGGCAAGCCGCACTGTCGATGTTGATGCGTTCTGTTCATGATCAGCATGCAGGATGAAAATCTTGTCCATCGCCTCGGCAAGGATCGGGTTGACCACATAATCCTCGGCCGGCACAGCAAAGCACATATGCAGGAAGTTTTCGGCGTAATTCAGGGAATTGCGCGGGTGGTTGAAGGGCTGGCCAAGCGAGTATTTGTAGGCCATTGCAGCGAGTGTCGGAATTTTTGCAATCAATCGCCGCGATGCAATCATCCGCTGCACCGGGTCGTGAATATCGGTTGAATCATGGTAGAATGCAGACAGCGCGCCAACGACGCCGCACATAATGGCCATAGGGTGGGCATCCCGCCGGAAGCCACGGAAGAAAATCGACAGCTGTTCATGCACCATCGTGTGGCGGGAAATCGCATTGTCGAAGGTGGTTTTTTCTTCGGCCGACGGCAGTTCGCCTTCCAGCAGAAGGTAAGCCAGCTCCAGAAAATCTGATTTTTCCGCAAGATCCTCAATCGCGTAACCACGGTGCATCAAAACACCATTATCGCCATCGATATAAGTCAGCCCCGAAACGCATGATCCTGTGGCCCCATATCCTGGATCAAAAGTGAACATGTCCGTTGCCCCATAGAGCTTGCGGATATCCACAACACTTGGCCCGATCGAACCATCCAGAACAGGCAGCTCAATTTGTTCGCCGCCCTCTCCTTGGGTAAGGGTGACTGTCTTCGGAGAATTGCTATCTGCTGCCATGCTTGTCTTCACCATTCAATTTATTGAAAAAGCGCGCCGGAACGTCGCGTTAGCACCGTCGCATGGGGGAGTTTGAAACTACTGCAAAGTCTCAATTTTTGCAAGTGGATCGGATGCGGTGGAGTGTCTCGTCCCGTCCGATCGCAACCAGTACATCAAGGATTGAGGGTGATTGTCTTGTACCAGTCACAGCGGCGCGAAGTGGCAAACCAACATCCTTCATTTTCAGATCATTGTCGGCCATCCATTGCTTGAAGAAATCGCCAAATTCATCGGTTGTCCACGGCGCGTCCTCTGCTGCATCGGCAAATGCCAGCAAGCGCGCCCTTGCAGCTGCATCCAGAATATCTGCCGTGTCCTCGGTAATCTGAGGTGGCCCGTCATGCTGCAGGTAATCCACCTTGCCGACGATATCCAGATGCGTACTGGCGCGGTCTTTCAGATGTGACATCAACGCCTTGATTCGTGTTGCTGCATGCGGGCTGGAAGGGGACAGATGCGGTGATATCAACTCATAAATCGCATCAGTTTCCATCGCGCGCAGATGATGACTGTTGGTATCCTTCAGTTTTTCCATATCAAAGCGCGCCGGTGCTTTACCGATGCCCGGCAGATCAAACCAGTCAACAGCATCAGCGCGGCTGAAAATTTCATCATCGCCATGAGACCAGCCAAGGCGCACCAGATAGTTCACCATCGCATCGGCAAGAAATCCCATATCGCGATAGGCATCAACGCCCAACGCCCCATGGCGTTTTGACAGTTTGGCCCCATCAGCACCATGGATCAGCGGAATATGCGCAAAGACCGGCACATCCCATCCCATACCGCGATAGACCATCGTCTGGCGAAACGCGTTGTTCAGGTGATCATCTCCGCGGATGACATGGGTAATTCCCATGTCGTGATCATCAACAACCACAGCCAGCATATAGGTCGGGCTGCCATCAGCGCGCAGGATAACCATGTCGTCCAGCTGTGTATTCTGCACGGAGACCGAGCCCTGCACGGCATCATCAATGGTTGTCTCGCCGCTGTCGGGCATCCGCATACGCACAACAAAAGGCAGATCAGATGCGTCCGTGCGGTCCCGCCAAGGCGAGCGGACCGGTTTGCCCTCGGCATGCGCCTGTTCGCGCAGTGCAGATACTTCATCCGCATCAAGGTAACACCGGTAGGCCGCACCGTTTTCCAGCAGGGCGGCCGCTATTTCGGCATGGCGCGTGGCCTGGGCTGACTGGCTTACGGCTGGAGCATCACCTTCGAGTCCCAGCCATGACAGGCCGTCATGGATGGCGGATATGGCCGCATCGGTAGACCGCTTTCTGTCGGTGTCCTCAATGCGCAGCAGATAAGTGCCGCCATGGTGGCGTGCGAACAGCCAGTTGAACAGCGCGGTACGCGCGCCGCCAATATGAAGATAGCCGGTTGGAGACGGGGCAAAACGCGTCACAACATTCATCGTCTGTTAAGGCCTCGCTGCTAGGCTGCTGGTCTGAAAAGATCCTGCCGCGGGTGGGAAAAACTGGCGGCATCCTACAATAGGCGCTGGCGTCATGGCGAGGAGAAAGCACGATTTTCGTGATCCCCGAACGGCGTATTCTTGTCTATGTGGCTGCGATGATCACCGGCATCATTCTGGTGATGCGTTACGATGCGGTGCGTAAACTGCCGCAGCTAATTCAGTCCCATAAGGTCGAATATCAGAATGTCCAATCACCAAACCTGCTGTCACATTATGTTGCCGAGCTGAGCGTTACCACCATTGCCGCCGCGGCTATCGTCCTGATGATCATCGTTCTGGCCTTCATTGTGCTTTCCGGCGGGCCTATGAAGGCGGGCAGGTCGATCATCTTTCGGTCAGGGCAATCGAGGCTGTCTGGCGGGTGGTGGCGTGATATCGGTTTGAGCGTTCTGTTGGCCGGGTTCTGGTTTCTTGCCGGCATAGTGGCTGCCATTTTGCAGCTGGCCCAGATGCCGGATCTGTGGCAGGGCGGCGGGACGAGCCTGACCTTGTCGGGAACGGTGGAACAGGTTGACGGGCGCAGCAGTGATCGTCTGCGCCTATGGGTGCGTGTTGATGCAGATCCCTCTTCAGACACCACTTCAGGCCCCATTCAAGGCCCCATTCCAGGCCCCATTCCAGATAGTGCGCCGCTGCCATCTGCAGTTGCAGGATATCTGGCGCGTTTGTCTATCGACGCAGGCGAAGCTGCCGTCACGACACCCGACGGCATACGGAATGTTCTGCCGGGAGACCGATTGCAGCTGGCCGCACGGATATATCCATCGCCGCCGCCGGTGTTTTACGGGGCGCCAGACCATGCGCGGCAGGCACGCACCAAAGATGTGGTTGCCAGTGGATATCTCACTCAACCGCCGCGATATCTTGGGACAGCTGATGGCTTGTCCTATCGTCTTGCACGGTATCGCCAGATACGCGCCGATATCATTACTGACGGCATGTCTGCGCCGCAAGGCGGTATTGCGGCGGCCTTGTTGATTGGCGACCGCCGGCATGTCGATGATGCCACCTATGACATGTTTCGATTTTCCGGACTTGCCCATCTGCTGGCGATATCGGGGCTGCATATGGGGTTGTTGTGTTTTGGTGTCATCGGCTTTGCGCGCGGGGTGATGGCGATTATGCCCGGTGTGGCAGTGCGCCTTCCGGTCCATAAATACGCCGCGCTGACAGGGTTGATGGCAGCCGCCCTGTATGTGGTGCTGTCGGGGGCGTCAATCAGTGCCAGCCGCGCCTTCCTGATGGCTGTGTTGATTATTCTGGCTATTTTGTCTGACAGGTTGGCTCTGACATTGCGCAATGTGGCGATTGCGGCACTTGTCCTTCTTGCGGTCAATCCATTGGCGCTGTTTACCGCCGGCTTTCAGATGTCGTTTGCTGCCACGGCAGCATTGGTGATTCGTTTCGAAAACTATGCGGGCGGCCCAAGGAGTGGCTGGCGGCTATGGCGATGGTTTCGAGAGCTTGTCATCGCCTCGGTGATTGCCAGTCTTGCAACCTTGCCCTTTACCGCCCAGCATTTCGGTCTTGTCACCCCATGGGGTGTTGTCGCCAACCTGATAGGCATTCCGCTGACTGGATTGTGGATCATGCCGGCCGGGTTGACTGTTCTGGCAACCCAACTTTTACCTGTACCGCAGATGATTGCCGATATCTGCCTGTGGGTGATGCAAGTTGGTATTGGCTGGCTGGTTGCCGTTGCCACCTGGTTTTCTGAACGTCCCTATACGCCGATAGCCTTGCCGCCGCCGGGCTCTGGCTGGTTGTATGCCGGGTTTATCTTGACCTGCTGCTGTCTTGTGGTGGGCCGGCACGGCAAGAAAGAGCCACAGGCGCGCTTGCGTGGTGCCAATCTGGGTAACTTTAGTCTGCGTGGTGCCAGTATTGTGGCTGTTTTGGTGATGATTGCGTTCTGGGTGATAAGGCCGGTGCCGGATGCGGTGCTGTTCGCGCGGACAACATCACAGCTTGTCATTGCTGTAGACGCTGTTGACCGGGCGGGCCGTGACACGGATGTTCGAAACCGCGATGGTGATGATACTGCCTTTGCTTTTTCGTCATCACGGCGCGCGCTGTCCGACTTTCTGGCCGGCAACGCCGCGCGCGTGCTGGGGGTGCAGGCAGTCATTCCGGCACGCACCGGCTGGTTTCGCGAGATCGCGGCCAGCGGCGGTCATCGGGTCAATGTCGTTCTGCACCGCGGCGCGTTGTCCGATGCGTGCAGTCTGGCGTATGGCAAGGCTGAACACGCTCAGGAACATGATGTCACCCCTGAAGATAACGGCAGTTTGAATGCGGAATTGAGGGACAGCCGGTCCCGCGGCATGGTACTGGCCCTTGTTGCGGCATCATATCCATGTGGCGGCGGCGTGCCATTATTCAGCATAACCGGCATGCCGGCGGGCAACTACCTTGTGTGGCTGCCGCGCCGGGTTGCGATGGATACAATATTGGTGCTGCAAAACAGCGCCGGTCAATATTTCCGGATCAATCCGGTCAGCCGACCCTGAACCTCAACATCATTGGTCTGGAAATAGCGGGTCTCATATCGCGGGTTTTCAGCTTGCAGTCCGATACGGCCGGGTTCTTTCAACAGCGTCTTCAACGTGGCTTCCTGCTTCTGGATCAATGCCACCACAATATCCCCGTGATTGGCGGTGCTGGAGCGTTCGATCACCACCGTATCACCTTCAAGGATGCCGGCCTCCACCATCGAATCGCCGATAATTTCCAGCGCAAAATGCTCACCGCGTCCCAGCATGCTTGCCGGCACCTCGGTCTGGTTGCCGGGGTCGCTCAACGCCTCAATGGGTGTGCCAGCCGCGATCCGGCCCAGCAAGGGCAGGCTGACTGAATTGGCAGCAGCGGTGACGCCGCGCCCGATGGCATCAGCGGCTGCATTGACCGGTTTCAGGATTTCAATGGCCCGAGCCCGATTGGCAAGCCGGCGAATATAACCGCGCTCTTCAAGTCCGGAGACAAGCCGGTGAATGCCAGACTTTGACGCAAGTCCCAACGCATCGCGCATTTCGTCAAATGATGGCGGTACGTCATGCTTTTCAGCATGTGTGGTCAGATAGTCCAGAAGTTCTTTTTGTTTTTTGGTCAGCATAACTGCCCCCCATATTCCGTAATAGTTCTGCTAATGTTCTATCAATGTTCTATTTCTTTTTCAAGAGGCAGAACAAATACAGATCACAAGACGGGATACAGACTGTTATCAGCGGACAGCACCGGATATCAGATCATCAAAGGCGCGGATCAAGAGGCATGGCCTGCACCATGTCACCTTCATGCAGAGATGCATCGAAAGGCGGGCGGACGACAAGTGCATTCGCGGCCGCAAAAACCCCGATCATCGAGCTGTCCTGGCGCGGGAAGGGGCGTATCTCTGCCATCCCGTTTTCATCATAGGTGAGGGTTGCCCGCAGATAGTCCTGCCGCTTGTCATTTTTTGGTAAATTCCCCAGCAGACGCGCGGCAATGGTGATTGGCAGATCATCATGACCTGACAGTTTTGCCAGTGCCGGTCGCAAAAAAACCATTGCGCATACAGCGCTTGATACCGGATTGCCGGGAAGGCCAAGCAGGGGAATTTTGTCAACATAACCGTGGATCAGCGGCTTGCCGGGGCGCATGGCGATCTTCCAGAAATCCATCCGCGCATCACCATCATTTCCATTGTTATCGGCGGTATCGGTAATTTCCCCGGCAAGATCGGCGGCGATATGATCATGCGTGCCAACCGAGGCACCGCCAGTTGTCACAATCAGATCCAGCGGCGAATCAGCCTTGCGGATATGGTCCAGAACGGCACCGGGGCGGTCAGCGGCAGTGCCCAGATCTACAGGAATACCGCCAGACAGCATGACAAATTGCGAAAGATAGGCCGCATTCGAGGAATAGATCTGTCCGCGTTGCAATGGGGTGCCGGGGACGGCCAGTTCATCCCCCGTAGACAGAATGCCGATACGCGGCCGGTCCCAGACGCAGGCTGTGGTATGTCCAGCCGAAATGGCAAGGGCAATGGCGCGGGCAGACAGGCGGGTGCCGACTTTCAGAATGATATCCCCGGCGCTAACATCCATCCCGGCGGGCCGGATGAACTGTCTTTCGCCCACTGTTTCACGCGGGGTAACCGTCGCGCCTTCTTCTTCGCCAGAGGCATCAGCATCTTCCTGCAGCAAAATCGCATCCGCCCCGTCAGGCACAATCGCGCCGGTAAATATCCGCACTGTCTGACCGCTCTGAATCGCGCCCGAAAAGGGGTGCCCGGCTGCTGATTCGCCAATACGCACAAGCGGCGCGCCCGGCGCGCAGTCCGACCGGCGCACCGCATAACCGTCCATCGCTGACAAATCATCGGGCGGAAGGCTGACTGCGGCCTGCAGATCTGTGGCAAGAATGCGCCCTGCCGCTTCGGTCAGGGGCACGGTACTGGATGTTGCCGGGGTCAGACCGTCCAGCAGGCGTGCCAGCGCCGTTGCTACCGGCATCAGGCCAGAGGTGCCAGATTTGGCAGATACGCCAGATTTGGCAGATTTGGCAGGCTGATCAGACGGCATTGAAATCGCCGGATTTGCCGCCGGATTTATGGGTCAGCCGGATCGCGCCGATCTGCATGCCGCGATCAACAGCCTTGCACATGTCATAGATCGTCAGCGCAGCGACTGAAACCGCCGTCATCGCTTCCATTTCGATGCCGGTACGACCTGTTACCTGACAGGTTGCGGTGATGTTTACCCCTGGCAGATCATCATCAAGCGCGAGATCAAGCGCAACATGATCGAGTCCCAGCGGATGGCATAGCGGGATCAGGCTGGCTGTCTGCTTGGCACCCATGATGCCGGCAATCCGAGCCACCGCCAGAACATCACCCTTGCCGAACCCGCCGCTGCGAATCTTTTCCAGCGTTTCGCCAGCCATGGTGATCTGGCCGGCGGCAACGGCCCGCCTGCTGGTGACCGGCTTGCTGCCGACATCGACCATATGTGCACGGCCATCCTGATCGAAATGTGTCAGATCTGCCATTTTCAGTCTCCTGCCACTTCACTCAACTGCCCACTTATTCTACGTGCCATCTATTCTGCGGACCTTGGTGGAGCCGGATCAGCCAGTATTGTGGCTGTTGCCCGGCTGACATCATCCGCGCGCATCAGCGATTCCCCGATCAGGAAACACCGTGCCCCGCATGATGCCATATGGGCAAGGTCAGCTGGTGTGAAAAGGCCGCTCTCGGCGATGGCGATCCGGTCTGATGGCAGGTGAGGCAGCATCGCTGCCCCGACATCGAGTGATATCTCCATCGTTTTCAGATTTCGATTATTGATGCCCATCAAGGGTGAGCGAAGCTTTGTTGCGCGCGCAAGTTCCTCTGCATCATGGACCTCGATCAACACGTCCATGCCAAGCGCAAGGGCGCAGGCTTCCAGCTCATGCGCCAGCCCGTCATCCAGCGCCGCCATGATCAGCAATATGCAGTCCGCCCCGAGGGCGCGCGCTTCAGTGATCTGGATCGGGTCAATCATGAAGTCCTTGCGCAGGACTGGTAGTGACACCGCCGCACGCGCAGCGACAAGAAACTCCGGTGATCCCTGAAACCACGGCGTATCGGTCAGAACGGACAGACAGGTGGCACCGCCATCCTCATAGGCGCGGGCAAGGCGGGCCGGGTCGAAATCGGCACGAATCAATCCTTTCGACGGTGACGCCTTTTTCAGTTCGGCAATCAGCCCATAGCCAGTCTGTGACGCTGCCGCCAGCGCATCGGCAAAGCCGCGAACGGGCGATGCCTCTTTGGCGCGCTGTTCCAGTTCCGCAAGGCTGACCGCCGCTTTCAGTGCCGCGACTTCATCGCGTTTGCCATCGATGATTTTTGCAAGAACGTCAGACATGCTATCTTTCAGCCCGGTTGGTGACGTCGACCAGCTTATCAAGCGCGGCAAGGGCTAGGCCGTTATCGATAGCAGCGACAGCGCGCTGGCCTGCACTGACAAGTGTGTCTTCATGCCCGCCAGCAACGAGTGCCGCCGCAGCGTTCAATATAACGACATCCCTGTATGGGCCGGCAGCCCCGGCAAGAAGCGCGCGCAGGCTCGCTGCATTTTCTTGTGGTGTGCCGCCATGCAGGGCATCGATCGTCACAGTATCAAGGCCCAGATCATCAGGCGATATGGTGAATTCACGCACCTTGCCATCGGCAAGAGCAGCCACCTGTGTCGGACCTGTCGTTGACACCTCATCAAGGCCGCCCGCGCCATGAACCACCCACGCATGGGTGGTGCCCAGCGCATGCAACGCATGTGCGAACGGCACGCAAAGGGCCGGATCAAAAACACCCACCATGATCCGCTTTACCAATGCCGGATTGGCCAGTGGGCCCAGCATGTTGAAGATCGTCCTGATCCCCAGATCGGCACGTACCGGCGCCACATGTCGCATAGCCGAATGATGACGCGGTGCCATCAGGAAACAAATGCCGACCGTATCCAGCGCCATGCTTACCAGACTTATATCGCAGTCAAGCTTGATACCAAGACTGGACAGCACATCGGCAGCACCGCTTTTCGAGGACACCGCCTTGTTGCCATGTTTGGCCACCGGCACCCCGGCACCTGCCACCACAAAGGCCGTAGCGGTGGAAATGTTGTAGGTGCCAATACCGTCACCGCCAGTACCGACAATATCCATGGCTGTTTCAGGGGCAGCAACTGTCATGGCTTTTTCGCGCATGACAGCTGCGGCAGCCACAATATCGTCGACGCGTTCACCGCGTACCTTCAGCGCCGTCAGAAAGGCAGCCATCTGAATCTGGCTGACCTCACCTTCCATAATGGCGGCGAAGGCACCGCGGATCATGTCCGCAGCGGGCATATCACCCTCGGTTAGGGAACGCAGGCAGTCACGCATGACATCTGTCATTGACGGGGTCTCGGCAGATCTGACGGGTATGCGGCACAGGTGCCAGCATCCGGTGGCAATGTTTACGGCCAGCCATCCGGCCGCCGGATGACTATATGAAGCCAGCCCCATAATGGCAAGATTGCCAATCACCAGGGCGTTGTTCGCTATGGTGTGCATTGTCGTGTGCATTATCGTGTTGCAAAACTCGGCCGGGTAGGGGCAGCAGGAGGCAACCGCTTTATTGTGATTTTTGCTGCAAAGAAGATTTGGTTCACGTTTTCGTGATCGGTGCATTTTTCAGTTGCATGTCGCCTCGGTCTGGGGATACGGTCCCGCCATCGCCGATTTAAGGATCAACTTGCGGGCGATTTATAAATGCAGCTAAAGCGCTCTTGGCCGAAACGGCCATCTCGGGTTCATACGAACCGCCACGGGAACAGCGCAAAATGGCGCTGATGCCGCGGCGGTTTTTTCATGTCCGGATGTTTATCCGACTGAGGAACCAGTCGTCACAGCGCGAAAATGAACGGCTTTCGTTCCCAATGTCGGGGGCGGAACGGGCTGACCACCCGCAATCCGGTTGGGCGATTTGATTTCAGCTTGTGCGCCCCGGCATGTCGCCGAAAGCACTAAAGAGGAGACAAAAATGTCTGATCTTAACACCACCAATCCCGCCACCCTTGCCCTGCATGCAGGCTATCGCGCCGATCCGGCCACCAATGCCGTCGCCGTGCCGATTTACCAGACGACGTCCTATCAGTTCGGGTCGACCGAGCAGGCAGCAAACCTGTTCAGCCTGTCCGAGCTTGGCAACATCTATACCCGTATCATGAACCCGACAACCGATGTTCTTGAGCAACGCGTAGCGGCACTTGAAGGCGGCGCGGCGGCTGTTGCTGTTGCGTCTGGCCAGACAGCCAGCGCCTATGCGATCCAGAATCTGGCGGTGGCTGGCGACAATATTGTCAGTTCCACCGATCTGTATGGCGGCACCCATAATCTGTTCAAGAACACGCTGGCCCAGCAGGGGATCGAGGTGCGGTTTGTCGATCCGGCCAACCCGAAAGCCTTTGCCGAGGCAAGTGACGGACGTACGCGTGCCTATTATGCCGAGACGCTGCCGAATCCCAAGCTGGAGGTGTTTCCGATTGCTGAGGTTGCGGATATCGGGCGCGGCCTTGGTATTCCGCTGATTGTTGATAATACAGCGGCACCGCTTCTGGCACGCCCGTTTGATCACGGGGCGGCCATCATCGTTCATTCGCTGACCAAATATATTGGCGGACATGGGACGTCGATTGGCGGGATCATCATCGATGGGGGCAATTTCGACTGGGGTGCCTATCCCGAACAGCAACCGGCGTTGAACACACCTGACCCCTCATATCACGGGGCGATCTGGGCCGAGGCCGCAAAACCGCTTGGCCCGATTGCCTATGCGCTGAAGGCGCGTGTGACCTTGCTGCGTGATCTGGGCGGTGCACTCAGCCCGTCAAATGCGTTCCATTTCATCCAGGGGCTTGAAACCCTGCCGCTGCGGATAAAAGAACATGTCAAAAACGCATCGCAAGTTGCTGATTTCTTGTCACAACACCCAGCTGTAAAGCGGGTGAATTATCCGCGTCTGCAAAGCGGCACAGCGGCCAAACGGGGCCATCATTATCTGCGCGGCGGATATGGCGGACTTGTCGGTTTTGAACTGAAGGACGGGTTTGAGGCCGGACGCGCCTTCATTGATGCGCTAAAGCTTTTCTATCATGTTGCGAATATCGGTGATGTGCGCTCGCTTGCCATCCATCCGGCATCGACAACGCATTCGCAACTGTCACCCGAAGAGCAGGCCGATGCCGGCGTCAATGCCGGTTATGTGCGGTTGTCAGTGGGGATTGAGCATATTGACGATATCCTTGCCGATCTGACACAGGCACTGGACAAGGTTGCCGCCGATGTGCGCGAGGCGGCTGAATAGACCGTATCTGCCGACAATATAGTGCAGCTTGCGAAAGCAGAAAACTGCATAGGGCAGATGGTTGTCTTGCGGAATGACCATCTGCCTTTGGCCGCGGCAATGCCTCCTTGTCGCGGCCTCTTTGCGTAAAACTGTGAACATCCAAACTTCATCCCATGAAGATGTTTTTCGAAATCTTCACGAGTGACGTTGCTGGTTTTGCTCCCGCCTGAGGCTCAAGCTTCACAAACGCGATTTTGCCCTCATGGGTTTTGCGCCGCAGCTTGTCATGTCCCATAAACGTAACCGAAGCAATGCTCAGGCGCTCGACTATAAAAGGACACGCGGCGACATGTTGCTTGTCCGTCAATATTGAGCGCCGCCTCGCGCTATGGATGCATCTGCCCCGGAAAGCGTTCATCCAGCCGCAGGACCTGTTCTTCCAGCAGCGCGATGGCTGATTGCGTGGGCGTGTTATGTCCGCAGGCGGTCAGGAAGGCTGCCAGAATGCGATAGCCAGCGACCGACGCGATCGATTCCGGATGAAACTGAACCCCGTACAAATCATATGTCATATGGCTGAGCGCCATGATCGCCCCCGCTTCGGTGCGTGCTGTCACGGTCAGGCAATCGGGCAGGGTGTCTTCATCAACGATCAGCGAATGATAGCGTGTGACCGGAAAATCATGCGGGCAATCGGCAAACAGGTCGGTGCGAATGGCGTTTGTGTTGGTGCTGACAATTTTTGACAGTTTGCCATGCACCGGCGGGTCAACGCGTAATAAGGATCCGCCAAACGCCACCGCCAGCGCCTGATGGCCAAGACAGACTCCGAGGACAGGTATCTTGCCAGCTGCGACCCTGATCAGATCAATGCTGATACCCGCTGTCTGAGGCATGCCCGGCCCGGGCGACAGGATCAATCCCTGCGGCGCGCGTGACATAATCTCGTCTACCGTGGCAGCATCATTGCGCACGACATCGACTTCGGCGCCGAGATCTGACAGGAAATGCCAGAGATTCCAGGTAAAGCTGTCATAATTGTCAATCAGGATGAACATGGCCACGGTTATGCCGACAGTGACGTGTGCTGGCAAGTCACATTTGCGTGTCAAAAGACTGTGACATATAGGAAAAATATACGGTAAAATAATACCGCAATTGTTAATATCTGTTTTTATTGATAATTTTAAAAAATCAGTTCAATAAACTGTTTGACGCTTGCTGCTTTGCTGCTTATAACCCGCCGCAGTTCTGGTGTTTGCAGGCCTGACCGGCCGGGCGTCTTGCCCACGCATTGCACCGACACAGGTATCTGGAGACATAACATGCCTTTGCCAAAGACCTATGTGGCAACGCCGAAAGACATCGAAAAGAAGTGGTTCGTTGTCGATGCGGCTGATGTTGTCCTGGGGCGGTTGGCCTCTCTTGTCGCGCTGCGTGTTCGCGGCAAGCACAAGCCAACCTACACCCCGAACATGGATTGTGGTGACCACATCATCGTGATCAATGCCGAGAAGGTGAAGCTGACCGGTAACAAGCGCAATCAGAAAACCTATTACTGGCACACCGGTTATCCGGGCGGCATCAAGTCGCGCACCGCTGACAAGATTCTCGATGGGCGGTTTCCGTCGCGCGTCGTTGAAAAGGCAGTTGAACGGATGATCCCGCGTGGTCCGCTTGGCCGCGATGCCATGCGCAACCTTCATGTCTATGCTGGCGACATACATCCGCATGAAGCCCAGCAGCCGACTGTGCTCGACATCGCCGGCATGAACCCGAAGAACAAGAGGTAGATATGTCTGACGAAACCAAGGTTGAAGAGACAGAAGCGCCGGCCGGCATGGCCGCTCTTGGCGCGCTGACCGAAGATGGGCCCGCCGCAGAGGTTGCTGTTGCAGCACCTGTAGAACCGAAGATCGATAATCTGGGACGCTCATATGCGACTGGCCGTCGTAAAGATGCGGCAGCGCGTGTGTGGGTCAAGCGGGGCACCGGCCAGATGAAGATCAATGGCAAGGATGTGTCGGAATATTTCGCGCGTCCGGTGCTGCAGATGATTTTGGCACAGCCGTTTGAGACCGCCGAACGTGTTGGCGAGTTTGATGTTGTGGCCACTGTGCGCGGCGGGGGTCTGTCAGGCCAGGCCGGTGCTGTACGCCACGGGATCAGCCGGGCGCTGACCCTGTTCGAGCCTGGGCTGCGTCCGGTTCTGAAAGCTGGCGGCTTCCTGACGCGTGACCCGCGTGTTGTTGAGCGGAAGAAGTACGGCAAGGCCAAGGCCCGCCGGAGCTTCCAGTTCTCAAAGCGTTAGTCTTTCACAGACATATTACTATTGTGGAAACAGGCACTGGCTTCCGGTGCCTGTTTTTTTTGGTGCAAATCAGTTGCGGGTTAAGCGGCGGCGGCGTGAACGCCGGCGACTGATTTTCCGGCGAATAATCATACAGATTGTTGATGCCAGCAATGACATCACAACCCATAACGCCACAACCAGTGCCAGGCTTTGTGTCATGAAGGGGAAGGGTGACCAGCTATCTGCTGTCGGTTGCACCATCGCCGCGATGAGGAGGCTGGAGATTGTCACTGGCAAAAACAGCACGAGGCGGCGATTGATCAATTCCAGACCCAGGAACAAGGTTGCGATCACAATCCAGAACACAGGTGTCATCAGCCAAAGGGCCAGAGCTGCGGATAACGGGCTTTGTGGTTCACCAGTCATGTTGAATTGACTGTCATGTTGTCAGGAACTGTCTGTATGGCATGACCATCTTGGCTGAAAACCTCGCAAAATGAGTGTGGACAGATGATGCCGTGCATGCGGCGGGCGGTCCATGCACAAACACGTGAGGTAACACGCGGACCGGTGTTGACCAGCACTATAACAGGTGGGCTGACGGGCGATACCTTATTAGGTCCGCATCGTTAATCGGGTTAGCCTTACCAGTATGTATTTTCAGGCTGTCAGGCACAGTATGGCTGGTGGCCTGAGGAGGAATCCATGACATCTGATTTTGTAATCAGGGTGGCGGAGACTGGCGACGTCCCGCAGATGCAGGCCATCGCGCATGACGCCTACAGTGTCTATGTCGAAAAGATGGGGCGCGACCCGGCACCCATGCATGCTGATTTTCATACGCATATCAGCAAGGATACTGTTTTTGTGGCCATGAGCGGCGGCGATATCGCGGGTTATGTCATCCTGTGTAACATCAATGATGAATGGTGGCTGGACAATATCGCAACATCCCCAAGCCATCGGGGGCAGGGCATTGGCCGGTTGCTGGTCATTGCGGCCGAGGGGTGGCTGGCGCAGCGCACCGACCATGTTCACCTCTATACCAATATCGTGATGGAAGCGAATCTCTTTTGGTATCAACGGCTTGGTTATGAGCGGACCGGACGACGGATTGTTGATGGCTTTGACCGTGTCTATTTCACCAAACATCTGGGTGAAGTGGCAGCTGGCCAGCCATAAACGCGTCCCGATTCAGCGCATCTGGCGAAGATGATTTAACGCAAGGGATATGAACAGACATGTATCTGCCGCACCATTTTGAAGACACAGATCCGCAGGCCGTGCGCGATATCATCGAGAGCTGTCCGCTGGCCACGCTGGTGGTATCTGCATCTACCGGCCTTGCGGCCAATCATATCCCGGTGATTGCCGATGGTGCGCACGCGATGATCGGACATGTGGCAGCCGCCAATGATTTGCACCGGACCGTCGATGATGGTGCGCCTGTCCTGCTGATTTTCAGTGGTGAGGACAGTTACATCTCGCCGAACTGGTATCCCACCAAACCGCAACATCACCAGCATGTGCCTACCTGGAATTATCAGGTGGTCCATATCCATGGCCGCATTACCTTCACCCGTGATGACAAGGCAAAGCGCGCCATTGTCGGGCGGATGACCAAGCAATTTGAAACAGCAATGAATGGTAGCAAGGCCTGGAAAATGGCAGATGCGCCGCCTGACTATATGACGGCAATGATTAAAAACATTGTCGGGTTCACGATTGATATTGACCGGGTTTTGGCAAAGTCAAAATTGAGCCAGAACAGAGAGTTGGAAGATTTTAGCAATGTTACCTCTGAACTGGAGGCGCGGGCGCTCAGGGGCCTGTCATCACGCATGCGCAAGCTGCAAGACTGATGATAATCAGCACTGATGATGACCAGCACTGATGAAGACCAGCACGCAGCAGATGAAGACCAGCGCCAAGCCGATCAATAGCTGTTGATGTCTTCATCATCCGATGTCGCATGGCTCGGCATCATCTGTTTTCGGAACATAACCAGCAACACCGAAATGGCTGCGGCGACAATCATCCATTCCATGGCGAGCCAGTACCATGCATCAGGTAACAGTGCAGGGCTGACAAAATTGGTGAAAACCAGTTGCAGATGGGCGGCCACCACCATGGCAGCCAGACCGATTGGCAGGAAGAAGACCCGGCTGCCATCGGTCAGTTCAAGAAGAATGGCAATGATACCGATAATCACCCACACCAGCGGAACATAAATCCAGAAACTGATCAGCGAATACATGGCCATTACTTGTCCTCAATGGTCGGTTTGCCGGTCATTGTTTCGATCAGGGTGGCGGCGGCCCCGATCACCGCAGTGACATCTGTCGGCAGGACCAGCGTTTTGGCGCTGCGTGATGAGGCCAGTGCGCTTATTGCATCCACCTGCCGCTTCGCCACCTCGAATTCGATAGCTGCCTTGCCGTTCTTGTTGATCGCGGCCGCCAGCAGCTTGGTCTGTTCGGCTTCAGCCTCTGCCTTGATCTTGACGGCATAGGCAGCGGCATCTGCGCCAACCTTCACCGCTTCAGCCTCTTTCTGGGCACGGAACAATTCTGCCTCTGCCTTCAGTTCGATGGATCGCTTGTCGCCCTCGGCCTCGGCGATTGTGGCGCGGCGCTTGCGCTCGGCATTCAGCTGCTGGCGCTGCGCTTCCTTGGTCGCCTCATCGACAATCACATCGGTGATTTCGGTGCGTGTGATCTCGATCCCCCAGACTTCGGCAGCCGAATGCAGGTTGTGGGCAATTTCCACGTTCATGGCTTCGCGGCTGGATTGCAGCTCGTCCAGTTCCAGCTTGCCTGCGGCTGAACGCACGATGGACGAGGAGGCGGTGACCAGCGCGTCATTGATGTTCCGGATGCGATAGACCGAGCGCGCGGCATCCGTGACCCGGAAAAATACCCGCGCCTCAAGCGTGACCTCGACATTGTCCTTGGTAATGACCGATATGCGCTGTTGGTCCAGCTGGCGTTCCAGAATGCTGACACGATGCGCAACCCGGTCAAGGAACGGCACAATCAGCGACAGCCCCGCATTCAGCGTGCGCGCAAACTTCCCGAACCGTTCAACGACAAACACCTCGGATTGTGGAACCACCTTGATGCCCAGCCGCAGGGTTACAACAAGCAGAACAACGACAAGAATAGCGGTGATTATTTCAGCCTCATAGAAATTCATAGCCCAGAAAACCGTTGTTATGTGTCCCTGCTGATACCCGTACTGCTGATACCCGTACTGCTGATACCCGTACTGCTGATACCCGTACTGCTGATAATGGCGCTGTGGGTGGCCATTTACCTTGAAGATCAGTCACGTGCAAAACAGGTCCTGTGACAGGATGTTTCGCTACCATCCTAACTTCATTCATTTAACAGAGTGTTAAGAGCGGATGATTTGTGTCAGTGCGGGACATTTCCGCAGCATTCAATAGCAGGATCCGATACCAGCACTCAGTAGAGGTAATCGATAATTCCCCAGGCATACAGACCCAGAAAGATGAGATTGATCCATTTCAACTGACGCTCGTTATGGAGCCAGGCGCAATAGGCCCAAATCAGACAAAAGGGCAGGGAGATGAACATTGTCCATGGAAACCAGTCACGGATGATGGCAATGGTGCTGAGAATGCCGAGTCCCAACGCAATCCATTTCAGCTGCTGTTCAAAACGCGCAAGACGCATCAACATTTTGACATGGCTCCTTTGTTCATGTTTTCATATGCTTGCATACAGCTCCTTCAGGTGAATATGAGTGGTTTTTGCCCTTGTATAGAGCGCACACCAAGACATTGTGGCATAAGTATTTGACGATTTCACCTGCACGCTAAGGCTGTTAACCTGATCGGTATATGTTTTGTCACTCGCTGCCCTTATGATATCGTCGGAGTCATATAAAAGGCGGCATGTCACCGGCGTCATATCAAAGGCGTCATATCACCGGCGTGTCGCGCTTCATGGCTGTCGGCAGGTGAGCCGCCCCGTTTTCGTTAACAGGTTTTGTTAGCCAATACCTGTCCCGAACCCTCTGTCTGACCGGTTGCCCCGCATGCTGGATTCTGCATCGATTATCACATTCAATCTCGTGCTTCTGGCGGCAATCCTGTCGCCGGGACCGGCATTTCTGTTCATTATGACGACCAGCCTGTCGCGTGGCCGTGCCGCCGGGTTTGCGGCGGGTCTGGGGCTTGGCAGCATGGCGGCGTTGTGGACATTGCTGGCAGTCCTGGGGTTGGAGGGTCTGATGGCGTTGGTACCGGGCCTGTATCTTGCGATCCGTATTGCCGGCGCGCTCTATCTGTTGTGGATTGCTGCCGGGCTGTGGCGTGACAAAGGTTTGCCAGATACCGAGCCATCAGGTGACCGGGTGTTTTCTGGCGGATTGCAACACCTGTTCATGCGCGGTTTCATCATCAATCTGATGAATCCGAAATCTGTGGTGTTCGCGGCTTCGGTCATCGTCATGATCTTTCCGCCTGATATCAGTCTGGCGGCGATGATGGTGGTACCGGTCAATCATCTGCTCATAGAATATATCGTGTATTTTGCCTTTGCCTTTGTGTTTTCACGGGCAGCTGTGCGCCGCGGATATTTGCGGCGACGGGTGATTTTCAATCGGGCAGCGGCCATCATCATGGCTGGTCTGGCATTGCGAATGGCTGTTGGAGGGTAACACCGATGATTGATCTTCTTGTCGCGCTGGAGGCCGAGCTGGACGGGGTGCAATTGCCAGCCCATATGCGCGTCACATTTACTGGCGTTGGCAAGATCAACGCTGCTCTCGCAGCCGCAGCGGTTCTTGCACAGGCCGACTGCACCGCGGTGATGAATTTTGGCACCGCCGGATCCCTCAAACCTGATCTGGCTGGCACGCTTGTAAGGGTCGTGAAGATATCGCAGCGTGACATGGATGCACGGCCACTTGCGCCGCTTGGCACCACACCGTTTGAAGACGGGCCAACTGCTGGACAAATTGAACTGGGCGGGGACGGGGTCAGCCTGTCGACAGGCGATAATTTTGTAACTGCGCCGCCAGCTCTGGCCAGCGATATCGTGGATATGGAAGCCTATGCCATTGCCAAGGCGTGCCAGCGTGCGGGGGTTGCTTTTTCGTGCTGGAAATATGTCACCGACCTTGCCGATGAAAATGCCACTGAAAACTGGCGTGACAATGTGGCAAGGGGCGCGCACCTGTTTGCCGCACAGATGCAGGACATCTCAAACAGCGCGTCTTAACGTCAGGGTGAAAGCGGCAAGGCAGATCAGCACGCCGCCGCCCGCCCGTTGCAGCCAGGCCAGCGCGCCGGGGCGGGTCACCTTGTCGCGCAAACGGGCTGCCAGCAGTGCATAAGCCAGAACATTGATCCCACCAAGCCCGACAAATGTCACAATCATGATCAGGAATTGCGGTACCACCGGATTCGCCGAATCAATGAATTGCGGCACAAATGCAATGAAGAAACCGATTGATTTCGGGTTCAGCAATGTGACGATGAAACCGTCACGAAAGGCGGTGCCACTGCCGCGCTGTCCGACTGCTTGCAGTTCAGCTGTTGCCGTTCCGGCCTTGCGGATCATCCCGATCCCCATCCATGCCAGATAGAGAGCGCCAGCCCATTTCATCATCGTAAAGACGCTCGCCGATGCGGCCAGAACAATGCCAAGCCCGGCCAGTGTAACGCTCATGGCGATCAGATCACCCAGAATGACGCCGGAAACCAGCGCCAATGTGACGTTGCGGCCGCGTGCCAGCGCATAGGATACAACCAGCAGAATGGTTGGCCCCGGCACAACAAGTGCGATTACCGTGGCCACCACAAAGGCCAGATATAGCTCAGGCGACATAGATCAGATGCTGTCCTTTTGGGCTGCTGTGGCGGCATCACCGGTGTTCGGTGTGCCTGATGGTTCGATCAGCAGCAGATGCGTTTCTTCATGCGCTACAGGGCGGTGCTTGACGCCCTTTGGCACGACATAGAGCTCACCCGGCTCCAGCGTAACGTCACCATCTTCGGTTTCGATTGTCATGCGTCCTTTAAGCACCAGAAAGAAATCATCGGTATCATCATGGTGGTGCCAAACGAATTCACCCTCGGTTTTCACAACCATGATGTCATTGTGATTGTAGCGGGTTATGATTTTCGGGCTCCACTGATCTTCGAAGCCGGACAGTTTTTCTGCCAGATTGATTTTTTCAGGCATGTTTGCCCCCCTTTGGATGGTGCATCGATGGCACGTCGGATATGCATTGTTTTCAAACGTTGACAATTTGATGACAAGTTATCAACGCTAGGGGTCTGTGGATAGGGAGTTGGAACATGGACGGCGGTATCATCACCAAGGCTGGCTGGCAGTTCTGGATAGATCGGGGCGGCACATTCACGGATGTTGTGGGGCGTGCGCCGGATGGCAGTCTGCATACTCACAAGCTGTTGTCGGAAAATCCGGAGGCGTATGAAGACGCCGCCCTGCAGGGCATCCGCGACCTGCTGCAGCTTGATGACGGTCAGCCTGTGCCGGAAGACAGTATCGATGCGGTCAAGATGGGCACCACTGTGGCCACCAACGCACTGCTGGAGCGCAAGGGTGATCGCACGCTGCTGATTGTCACCAAGGGTTTTCGTGACCAGCTGCGCATAGCCTATCAGGCGCGACCACGCCTGTTTGACCGGCAGATTATTCTTCCCGAGATGTTGTATGAGCGTGTTGAGGAGGTGGCCGAACGGGTTGATGCACAGGATGTGGTGCTGGAACCGCTGGACCTTGAGGGGCTGCGTCCTCGCCTGCAGGCCGCATTTGATGACGGAGTCCGGTCGGTTGCCATCGTTCTGATGCATGGCTACCGCGTGCCTGATCATGAATTGCGCGTGGCGGCGCTGGCCCGGGATATCGGGTTCACGCAAGTATCCACCAGCCATGAAACCAGCCCGATGATCAAATTTGTCGGCCGGGGCGACACGACGGTTGCGGACGCGTATCTGTCGCCGATATTGCGCCGTTACATTGATCGCATTGCCGGCGCTCTTGGCAATGTGAACCTGCAGTTCATGCAGTCAAATGGCGGGCTGAAAGGGGCCAGCCTGTTCCAGGGCAAGGATGCCATCCTGTCCGGGCCTGCTGGCGGCATTGTCGGGGCTGTGCGCACGGCCGAGCAGGCCGGTTTCAACAAGGTCATCACCTTTGATATGGGCGGTACATCAACCGATGTGGCGCATTACGAAAACCACTATGAGCGCGTGTTTGAGACGATTGTCGCCGGTGTCCGCATGCAGGCGCCGATGCTGCTGATCCATACGGTGGCGGCGGGAGGTGGCTCGCTGTGTTATTTTGACGGTGCGCGTTTTCGGGTTGGTCCGGAAAGTGCGGGTGCCAATCCGGGGCCTGCCTGCTATCGGCGTGGCGGACCACTGGCAGTGACCGACTGCAATGTCATGCTTGGCAAATTGCAGCCGGATTTCTTTCCCTCGGTGTTCGGGCCTGACCAGAATGAACCGCTGGATGGCGATGCTGTCCGCACAAGATTCGCCGCCATGGCAGCCGAGGTCGAACAGGCCACCGGAATGTCCCGTTCACCCGAAGAGCTGGCTGACGGGTTCCTGCGCATTGCTGTCGAGAATATGGCGAATGCCATCAAGAAAATCTCGGTACAGCGCGGCTATGATGTGACGGACTACGCGCTGCAATGTTTTGGTGGTGCGGGTGGTCAGCATGCCTGTCTGATTGCCGATGTGCTGGGCATGAACACGGTTCTGGTTCACCCGTTTGCCGGTGTGCTGTCGGCCTATGGTATGGGGCTGGCCGATGTGCGGGCGTTGCGCGAACGCACAATCGAGGCCGATCTGCAACTGTCACTTGTGCCCCGGCTGGAGCGCGAGCTTGATGCGCTTGCAAAGGTGTCGAGTGATGAAGTGCGCGCCCAGGGCATTGATGAAGACAGCATGGAAACGCACCGGTTTGTGCATTTGCGTTATGATGGATCGGACACAGCCCTGCAGGTGCCTTACGGTCCGGTTGCCGATATGGTCACCGCTTATGAAGCATCCTATCGCAGCCGTTTCGGGTTTGTGATGCCTGGCAAGGGGGTGATCGCTGCTACCATCTCGGTCGAAACCATCGGTCGTACTTTTGATGTGGAAGCAATGCCGCAGGCTGTCAGTGACGGAGATGTTACGCCGCGTGCTGCGGTGGATGCCTTCATGGGCGGCGAACCGGTAACCGCACCGGTCTTTGATCGCGAGACCATTCCCACGGGTGGGCGCATTGACGGGCCAGCGCTGATCATTGAGGCAACAGCCACCACCATCGTGGAGCCGGGATGGCAGGCCGAGATGACCCATATCGGCGATCTGGTTCTGCGCCGTGTGGTGGCCCGGCCTGAACGCGTCGCCATTGGCACCAATTGTGATCCGGTGATGCTGGAAGTGTTCAACAATCTGTTCATGTCGATTGCCGAACAGATGGGATATACGCTGCAGAACACCGCGCTGTCGGTGAATGTAAAGGAACGGCTGGACTTTTCCTGCGCCATTTTCGATGCCGGTGGATCATTGATCGCCAACGCCCCGCACATGCCGGTCCACCTGGGATCGATGGGAGAATCCGTGCGGGCAGTGCTGCGTGACAATGAAGGTAAAATCGGTCCAGGTGATTCCTATGTTCTGAACAACCCGTATAATGGCGGCACACATCTTCCCGATATCACTGTCGTCACACCGGTTTTTGAAGCTGACGAAATACTGTTCTTTGTGGCCTGCCGTGGGCATCACCCTGATGTGGGCGGCAAAACACCGGGATCCGCACCGCCGGATTCTGCACATATCGAAGAGGAAGGCGTCCTGATCGACAATTTCAAACTTGTTGATGCTGGCATCTATCGCGAAGCCGAGATGGTGGAAGTTTTGCAGGATGCGCTATATCCGGCACGTAATGCCGAACAGAATATAGCCGACCTGCGTGCCCAGCTTGCCGCGAACGAAAAGGGTGTTCAGGAACTTCAAAAGATGATCCGGCAGTTCGGACTGGATACTGTTCTGGCCTATATGGGGCATGTCCAGGACAATGCCGAAGAATCCGTGCGGCGTGTCATCGATGTTCTGAAAGACGGAACCTTCACCTATGCTATGGATAATGGTCAACAGGTCAAGGTGACCATCTCGATCGACAGTGACGCGCGCTCAGCGACTGTGGATTTTACTGGCACAAGCCCGCAGGGGCCGAATAATTTCAATGCACCTGCCGCCGTATGTCGCGCTGCAGTTCTGTATGTTTTCAGAACCCTGGTCGATGATGATATACCAATGAATGAAGGATGCCTGAAGCCGATTACCATTATTCTGCCTGATGACTGCATGCTGCAGGCGCAATATCCGGCAGCGGTCATTGCCGGTAATGTTGAAACCTCGCAGATTGTGACTGACACGCTGTATGGCGCACTGGGTGTGATGGCGGCAGCGCAGGGAACGATGAACAACTTCATCTATGGAAACGACACCTATCAATATTACGAGACCTTGTGTGGCGGGTCTGGAGCCGGGCCGGGGTTTGATGGCTGTGATGCCGTCCACACGCATATGACAAACAGCCGGCTGACCGATCCGGAAGTTCTGGAATGGCGTTATCCGGTGCTGTTGGAAAGTTTCGAGATTCGTGACGGGTCTGGCGGTGTTGGCAAATACCGGGGTGGGCACGGCATCCGTCGTCGCACCCGTTTTCTGGAATCAATGGAGGCAGTGATCCTCGCCAATCATCGTATCGTCGCGCCATATGGCATGGATGGCGGCGGGCCGGGTGCGGTCGGACGCAACTGGGTTGAGCGTGCTGACGGCAGCCGCGAGGAACTGACAGCCACCGACCTGCGCCAAATGGAACCGGGGGATGTCTTTGTGATCGAAACCCCTGGTGGCGGCGCTTTTGGTGCAAATAAAGGTTAATCCTGCCATATAGGCAGACAGCAAGGCAGGGGGCGGAACCGCATAAGGTGAAATATTATCTGATCTGTGCTACAATAGAATCTTGTCTGGTTTGAATTGGCGGCCGGACACGCGCAACGGAATGACATTCTGACCTTGGTTCCGACAGTGTTAATATTAAAGGTTGTTCGTTATGAAGGCTGTTTGGTACGAGAAAAATGGCCCCGCCAGTGAAGTTCTTGTTCAAGGTGAAATGGATAGCCCCTTTCCAGCCGCTGGGGACGTTCTGGTGCGTCTCTACGCCTCTGGCATCAATCCGTCTGATGTGAAGGCGCGTGCGGGATCGCGTCCAATGGCGTTTGAGCGTGTTGTCCCGCACAGCGATGGTGCCGGCGTTATCGAGGCTGTTGGCCTTGGCGGTAATGCACATCTTGTTGGCAAGCGTGTTTTTGTTCGCAACGGGGCTTGGCAGCGGGCAAGTGGTACCGCGGCTGAATATATCTCATTGCCCATGTCGATGGTTCATCTGCTGCCGGACTCGGCCAGCTTTGCAGTGGGTGCAGCGTTAGGCATTCCGGCACTTACTGCTGCGTGTGCCGTGCTGAAGGACGGTCCAGTTGATGGGGAAACAGTGCTGGTGCATGGCGGCGGCGGTACAGTTGCCCGCCTTGCTGTTCAGATCGCAGTGGACAGTGGGGCCCGTGTCATTGCCACAACTGGCGATATGTCAAAAGCTGACTGGATCAGCGCGGCTGGCGCTTCGGTGGTAATGGATTATAACGACCCTGATTTTGTGAAAGCGGCAAATGATGCTGCCGGGGCTGACAGTATTAGCCGGATCATTGATGCCGAATGCGGCAAGAACCTTGCCAGCAGTGTTGAGATTATTGCCCCGAAGGGCACCATCCTTGGTTATGGATCAGTGCTGCAGCCCATGCCGGAATTGCCGTTTATGAACATGATGTTCAAGCATGTCACGTTGTCCACGATTCTGGTTTATCTGCTGGATGATCAAGAGGCAGCAGCCTATGCTGCCATCATCTTCCATATGCTGGAACGCCGCCTTCTGGATGTGCCGGTCGAGGGTCGTTTTACGCTTGATGATGCCGCTGCTGCACATGAACTGGTCGAGGCAGGCCAGCGACGCGGTGCCGTCGTGCTGGAGATCGACTGACCGCATCACCGGCCGGCCTTGTTATCTGCAGTAACGAACTGTCCGAATATGGTGCCGATTTAGCGGTCAACAGATGATTCGGCAGCTTGTATATTGATCCGCCAGCGGTTACATCATGGGCTCTGTTTCCGCTTCAGGGATACGCACTTTCATGTCGAGTGACAAAACTGAATCACACACCGCGCCGTTGCGTGTGGCCATTGCCGGTCTTGGTGTTGTTGGCGGCGAGGTGGCGCGCCAGTTGACCCATCGCGCCGATGCCATGAAGGCACCAACGGTTCGAGGGTTCGAGATCGTTGCCGTCAGCGCGCGCAGCCGTGACACCGATCGTGGCTTCGATATAAGCAATATTGACTGGTATGAGGACGCTGCTGCGCTCGCCACCCGCGATGATGTGGATGTGATTGTCGAGATGATTGGCGGGCATGATGGCGTAGCGCTGGAGCTGGTGAAAACGTCACTATCGCGCGGTATTCATGTCGTGACGGCCAACAAGGCTTTGCTGGCGCATAATGGTACCGAACTGGCCAGACTTGCCGAGGAATCAGGCGCAGCACTGATGTTCGAAGCTGCTATTGCTGGCGGCATTCCGGCGGTCAAGGCCCTTCGTGAAGGGTTGGTTGGCAACAGCTTTTCCCGCGTTTCAGGTATTCTGAACGGCACCTGCAATTATATCCTGACCCGCATGGAACGCACTGGCGAGGCGTTTGGCGATGTGTTGGCAGATGCGCAGGCACTCGGCTATGCCGAGGCCGAACCATCGCTTGATGTTGACGGTATTGATGCCGCGCACAAGCTGACGCTTCTTGCCGCCATTGCCTTTGGTCAAACGCCGGATTTTGATCGGGTGTCGATATCTGGCATTCGCGATGTCTCAGCTGTTGATTTTGCCTATGCAGCGCAGCTGGGGTTCCGGATCAAGCTTGTTGGCGTGGCCGAGCCCGGGCGTATGCCGCGCATGCAAACCTGTCTGTTGCCGATCAGTACACAGCTTGCCAAGGTAGATGGTGTTCTGAATGCGGTGTCATATGAGGGTGAGCCTGTGGGATCAATCGTACTGACGGGTCCGGGTGCTGGTGCCGGGGCAACAGCATCTGCTGTGCTGGCCGATCTGATCGACATTGCCAATGACCGGATTCCGCCAACCTTTGGTCGCCCGCTGGCGCAGCTTTCCGATGGTAGCAAAGTTGAAAATGGCGGTGGTCCCGATACGCCGTTTTACGTACGCCTGATGGTTGTTGATCAACCGGGTGTGCTGGCTGATATCACATCAATTCTGCAGGTTCATGGCATCTCGGTGGAATCAATGCTGCAACAGGGCCGCGCGCCAGAAGATGTGGTGGCGCTGGTTCTGACGACGCATGAAGTCGCCGTTGACCGGATGGCCAAGGCGCTGTCCGAGATGGAGGCGCTGAGCAGCGTGCAGGCACCGCCAGTATCCATGCCAATCCTGGTTGGCGATCTGGAGGGCTGATTGGCAGCATCAGAGGCGTTTCTTGGCGTTGCCAGATCTACCACCAGCGCCCGCTGGCAGGCAGCCGAGACAATCGTCTCCGGTCAGGACCTTGACCGGGCCGCCGCCGCCATTGCCGAACAGCATCCCGACATGCCATTGCCGGTGACACGCATCCTTGCTGGTCGCGATACCGAAAATCTTCCCGTAGACATATTTCTGGATCCAAAACTGCGTGATCTGATGCCTGACCCATCCCGCTTCAAGGATATGGACAAGGCTGCCGCGCGGCTTGCCGATGCAGTTATCGCGGGCACGCCTGTCGGTGTGTTCGGTGATTACGATGTGGATGGGGCCGCATCGGCAGCGTTGCTGGTCAATGTGCTGGGTGCGCTGGGACTGACGGTAGATGTACATATCCCTGACCGGATGCGTGAAGGTTATGGCCCGAATGCAGCCGCGCTTGCAGCCTTGCAGGACCGCGGCGCCGCGCTGATCATTACTGTTGATTGCGGTATTGCTGCGCATGAACCGCTGGCCGCTGTGGCGGATACCGGCATGGATGTCGTTGTCATCGATCATCATCTGGCAGGCCCGGAATTGCCACGCGCGCACAGTGTGATCAATCCCAACCGGCTGGATGAAGATCAGGCCTATGGCCATCTTTGTGCTGCCGGCGTGACCTTTATGGTGCTGGTGGCGCTGCTGCGGGAACTGCGTGGTCGGGGGCATTTCACAGCTGACAGTCCGGCACCTGATCTGCGAAGCCAGCTTGATCTGGTCGGGCTGGCAACCGTGTGTGATGTGGTGCCGCTGGTTGGGGTCAACCGCGCCTTTGTCATGCAGGGCCTGAAGGTTCTGGCCGGGCGCTCCAATCCGGGCCTTGCCGCGCTGGCGGATGCAGCCAAGCTGAACAGGCCGCCATCCAGCCATACATTCGGTTTCCTGTTGGGACCACGGATCAATGCTGGCGGGCGGATTGGCCGGTCTGATCTGGGCGTGCGGCTGCTGTCAACACATGACGGGTACGAGGCTGCAGGACTTGCTGCCAGCCTTGATAATCTGAATAAAAAGCGTCGTACCATCGAGCAGGAAATTCGCGCACATGCCATGGATATGGCCGCCGCGCAAACGGACAGTCCGGTGATTCTGGTTGGCCATGAAAGCTGGCATGAGGGTGTGATCGGCATTGTGGCTGGCCGCCTGCGCGAGGCGTTTGGCAAGCCGGCTTGTGTGGTGGCCTTTGGTGAGGCGGGCGGATTAAACGCCCCTGGCAAGGGGTCGGGCCGCTCAATCCCCGGTTTCCGGCTTGGCAGTGCGATTATCGCTGCACATCAGGCGGGCATTCTGGCCGGTGGCGGCGGGCACGATATGGCTGCCGGCTTTACCATCGATAAACCCGCTATGGCAGATTTTGCCAGCTTTCTTGCCGAACGGTTTGCTGCCGAGATCGGTGATGAGATTCCGTTGCCGGTGCATAATGTCACCGGATTGCTCAGCACCGCCGGCGTGCAGCCCGAATTGTCTGACTGGCTGGAAAAACTTGGCCCCTATGGCAGTGGCAACCCAGAACCGCGCTTTGCGCTGCCTGATTGTCTGATCAAGAACGCACGCGCCATCGGCGCCGACGGTGCGCATGTGTCCTGCCGTCTTGATGATGGCAGCGGTACAACAATCGGGGCGATTGCCTTTCAGGCCGGGGGCAGCGCGTTGGGTGAGGCGTTGCTGAAAGCGCGTGACGGCCAGCGACTGCATGTTCTGGGGCGCATTCGCCGGGATCATTTCCGCGGCGGGCGGGCGATGCAGGTCGAGATTGAGGATGTGGCCCCGGCGCAATTCTAGATGCAGGTGGTACGTGCCGCGTATCCTTTACCTGGCGTCGCTCGACAGGTGACGCTCGACAGGCGGGGCGGCAGTCCTGGTAACAGATTGACCTTATGATCACCAGATACCCTGTCTATGACGCGTGCTGAAACGACGGTGAACTGCAATGGCAGATGTCGGCAGGGAACAGCGCTGGCGGACATCTGCCACTTTGTCGGCCGGCAGCCCAAAAACCGGCTTGATTTGCGCCGTGCTTTTGACTAAACAAAACCGCGTTGGTTCATTGTCCCGTTCGTCTAGGGGTCTAGGACACCGCCCTTTCACGGCGGCAACAGGGGTTCGAATCCCCTACGGGATGCCAACGCT
>ERZ802830.59-NODE-59-length-90938-cov-13.0074_pt1 | contig 90938 bp, 71 predicted proteins | sample MGYA00345654_ERZ802830 | MGnify/ENA primary metagenome ERZ802830 (study PRJEB30503, sample SAMEA104212375) | marine metagenome | biome: Westerlies Biome; feature: [SRF] surface water layer (ENVO:00010504) within the epipelagic zone...; material: water (ENVO:00002006)...
CTGACCAAGCCTTTAGCCGACGCAGTCCAGCGTCTTAGCCACAGTGATTCATCATTCGAACCGCACGATACGCTCGAAAAACTTGCGCACCAGCTGGAACAATTAATGCTTGAGAAAAAAGGGCTTCACCCGAACCTCGATTGGCCGGCTGCCCGCGTCTATCACGCCCTCGGGCTTCCTATCAATCTCTTTACGCCACTCTTTGTTGTTGCACGCGTAAGTGGTTGGACGTCACACATTATTGAACAAATGGGCACCAGTCGCTTGATCCGACCACTGGCACAATATGTCGGCCCGTCGCCGCGACCATATGTCGCCATAAAGGATCGCTGAGAAGTCATAACACTTCTATCGAAGGCTCACTGATTGATCGGGAGAGGGGTTGCGACGTGCTGAAGCTCCGTCCGCTGGAACGCCATCAACCATGGCTTGTACGGTAACCACAGGCACTGCACCATCACCCAGGTCGGTTGTTATGGTCAGTTCCCGTTCAACTCGTCCGCCAACATCTCCGGCCTGAAATGTTACTGGTAAAATATGAACCTTTGCAGGAGTTTCTTTCGCCGGGCAACTGAGACAACCGTCGTTGCAGACAATCCCGGTAACGCAAAACGGCCTATTAGCCCGCACGACGATATTCTTTGTGACAGTTCCTCCGGGCAAAACGTTCCCCAACGCCAGGAGCTGGGGGCTTACAGTGACCTCGGCCACAACACGTCCTTCGACATCCATCGGAATCTGTGAAGCTCTTGGATCGTTTGTGACGAGAATCAATTGATCGTTGATATAGCCAGCGGGAGCATTCGACTTCAGTCGAAGTGTTAAGTCATATGCAGATTGGGAACCTGTATGTTGAGGCTGAGACAGCAACACTTCAAAATTGACATTCGCACTACGAACATCAGTTATCTCCCAGGGAGTCGATCCCATATGTGTTACGCGGACAACTTGCTCTGCTCCTCGCCCGAGGTCAACATTTCCCAGATTGACTGATGCAGGCTCGAACGTGACATCTCCCCGAATATTTCCCGCCACTCGCAGTTGTACTTCTGCATAGAACGGTTGGTCAAAAGTCACAGTAAGTGTCGCGCCGTGTTGGCCAAGAAACGTTCGCGTATTGAATGCTGCGACAATTTCACCAGTTTCATGTGTCTCGATCAATTTTTTTGTAATCGCTGGCTGAGTACAGCCGCAACTCGTACGGACACTACTGACGTGGACATCCTCTTCATACAAATTTCGATAAATAAAGCGAAATTCTGTTTTGGACCCTTTTGCCACTGTCCCGAAGTTGTGACTTGTCACCGAGAACATTTTTTCTGCCCATTCCTGGCCAGAAGCCGGCACCGCCAACAAGGCCGCTCCAAGCAGAGCAATCGGTGCGAGAAACGGTACACCACCGCTTTGGCGCAGTTTTGGTAATCCAATAGATGATGGCTGTCGAAACATCGCTCTACCACGTGCATACAAAGCTTTCAACATAAAACGCCATGCTGACATAAGAAAGAGTACGGGGTTCATATTCACACCGTCAAATCAGAAGAGTTTCTGGCACTTCGAAACTTTAGTCAAAGTGCATCCGAAGATGGAACCGATTATGAATAAAATTCACTGTTTACCCATCCGTTTTCCAATAGAAATTCACTTTTTTTACCCACTTATGTCGGCAAAACCGACACAAGCGGGTAAGTTTCCGCCACACGACGAGAGACACACGTATACTGGTAGGTAGGGTTGATTTTGGTGGTTAGGCGATTTTTCGCTTCCACTATGATTAAGCCTGTCTCAAGAGGCGATCAGCGATTCGTTTCATTGGGTTTTTTATTTCCTTTTCGATATGGGGGCGTACTGGTTTCGACCGGATTGCAAGAGGTTCAGATCGCGTGTCGTGGTTGGTCGGCAGGCCACGCTAAAAGTCGACCACAGCTTCAATTGCCGAAGCTCAGTTTTCTCTGGCAGCTTAACTAAGTTGCTCCGAGCGATGGCCCCAGTCGGAAGGGCCTACCAATCGGTCGCCAAATCCGACTCGTCCTGTTTCATCGCCTAGTACGGGCAGGACCAAATTTGTTCTGGGCTGGTGAAAGGCACACCCTGTCGGCCGGGGGGTTTTTCACGAGATTTAAATTGACCGAATACACACGTAGAAGTTTGTTCTGAAACGTCACGGGACGCGGGTTCGATTCCCGCCGCCTCCACTCAATAAGCCACTTGTGATTATTCGCAAGTGGCTTATTTTTCTAACTGTTCATGACGAGCCGCAGCAGCTGGCTGCCGCACAGAACAAAGTGATTGTTGCTGATCTCAGTGTAGATTATTGTTCAAATGGAGTGGCCGTATCCAAGTCGATTCCATTATTTCTTGATATGAGACCTTCTTCGACACAGTAGAAAATAGATAGGAACCAATGAAAACAATACTCATCGGGATGCTGATAGCGCTAGGACTGAACGGTCATGCCGCCGCAGATACTCCGCCCAACGTGATCTACATTTTGGCAGACGACCTCGGCTATGGCGATTTGAGCTGTTACGGCCAGACGCATTTCCAGACGCCGAACATCGATGCCCTGGCAAAGCAGGGCATGAAATTCACGCAGCACTATTCCGGAAGCACCGTTTGTGCCCCGTCGCGTTGTGCGCTGCTGACGGGTAAACACATCGGCCATGCTGTGGTGCGTGGTAATTCCGAATTCATGCCGGAAGGTCAGCAGCCGATGCCGGCGGATACTGTCACCATGGCACACGTGTTGCACGAAGCGGGCTACACGACGGGTCTGTTTGGCAAGTGGGGCCTTGGTGCACCGGGTAGCGTGAGCGAGCCACTCAAGATGGGGTTCGATCGCTTCTATGGCTACAACTGCCAGCGGCAAGCGCATCATTATTACCCCTACTTTCTATGGAACGATACCCATCGCGACATGTTGTGGGGAAACTTTGGTACGGAGACGCAGGAGTACGCGCCCGATTTGATTCAGAACAAAGCGCTCGAGTTTATTGAAACGAACAATGATAAACCATTTTTCTGCTACTACGCCATGGTTCAACCACATGCTGAAATGTTTGCGCCGGAAGAAAAAATCGCGAAGTACCGCGGCAAATTCCTGCCGGAAAGTTCCTACAAAGGCGTCGACTCGGGGCCGAATTATCGCAAGTTCCCGTATGGTTCACAGCCCGAGGCACACGCCGCGTTTGCTGCGATGGTCGAGGTGATGGACGATGACGTTGGTGAGCTTGTCGCCAAAGTCAAAGAGCTGGGAATTGCCAACAACACGCTGATCATGTTCACTTCTGACAACGGCCCACATCAAGAAGGAGGGCATGATCCGGCCTACTTTAACTCAAACGGTTCCCAACGCGGATTCAAGCGTGACCTCTATGAAGGGGGAATTCACGTGCCGATGATTGCAGCGTGGCCGGGCCATATTGCAGCGGGAACACAAACTGACCATCTTTCAGCGTTCTGGGATGTCTTGCCAACCGTTGCCGAGCTCGTCGGTCAGCCGGTTCCCGACACCATTGACGGCGTCTCGTTTGTGCCAACACTGCTCGGCAAGCAAGGGCAAGAAGAGCACGAGTATCTCTACTGGGAGTTCCATGAAAAGAAAGGCCGCGTTGCACTACGGCAGGGTCAATGGAAAGCGGTACGTTACAACGTTGCTGCCGACCCGGACTCACCTTTGGAACTCTTTGACCTGTCAGCTGACCCTGGCGAAACGGTGAATGTTGCTGACCAGCATCCCGAGGTCGTGACAAAAATGAATTCGCAAATTAAAAGTGCACGGACTGCTTCCAAGCTGCCCAAATTCAATTTCCCGCTCGTTCGTAAAGGGGGGAGTCACGGAGGCGTGCGCAAAAAGTAGTAGTGAGTCGCGGCTTGGAGAATATCGCCAAACGGAAAACATACCCTCCGGCAAGGGAAATGGTCCGTCCAGCAACAACTTGTGAATACAGTGATAGTTTGTGTGCCAACCAGAGCGGGAGTGGCTGACGGTACGTGTGCGACATAATCGAGATAAGAAACGTGTTTTCCAGTTCAAGAAGAAACGACAAAAATGTATGAGAAACCACCACTGCACCTGCTTTTTGTTGGTCGTTGCCGGGCTTGTGGCTTTGCATGCTCGCACTGTGACTGCCGAGCAAGCCAACATCAAGCGTTACAACGTCCTGTTCATTGCCATCGATGACCTGAACGACTGGGTCGGTTGCCTGGGTGGAAACCCGCAGGCGATCACACCGAACTTTGACCGCTACGCGAGGGATCACGCGATGGTTATGAACAAGGCCTACTGCCCTTCCACCGTTTGTGGCCCGACACGCTCAGCGCTACTGACTGGAAAACACGCGACGCATACGGGTGTGTACGGGAACGGGCAAAACCTGAAACATGCCCCGAAGGCGAAAGACCTTGTCACCTTGCCGGAGTATTTCGGTGACCATGGCTACCACACGCTCAGCCGTGGAAAAATCTTCCACAAGCATGGCGACCCCAATACGCGTGGCGGAGTGGATGAAGGGCAATGGGCGTTTCATGAGTTTGTCAAAGCGAAGGGGTCGAACGGCCCAACGTTATGGGAAGAAAAGCCCACGTTGGCCGGCGTCAAGTCAGGTGGTACTCCATTTACCTGGGGCGGCGTGAAAGGTCCAACAGAAAAAACCAAGGATTACGCGACATGTGCATGGGCTGCAGAGCAACTCGAACGTGACTTCGATGGGAAACCATTTTTTATGGCGGTGGGCCTGTCGAAACCGCACCTCTCTTGGTATGTGCCGCAAGAATTCTTTGATCTCTATCCGTTAGACGAGATCGAGGCCGCGCCCTTCAATCGTGACGATCTTGACGACATTGTGCGAAAAGACGGGAAGCCAATTTTCAAGCCCACTGGCCGATTCCTTGTGGCTGATGGGAACGACATGCACAAGCAGGCAAACCGTGCCTATCTCGCGTGTGTCAGTTACGTCGACCATTGCATGGGTGTTTTGTTTGACTCACTTGAAAAGAGCCAGTACGCGGACAACACCATTGTCATGATCTGGGGTGACCATGGGTGGCACTTGAGCGAGAAGATGCACTATGGAAAAACGGGACTGTGGGAGGAATCGGCACGCGTGCCTTTCATCGTGAACGTTCCCGGCGTCACGCCGCCGAATACGAAGTGTGATGGTGTAGTGAATTTGATTGACATGTATCCAACGTTGATTGAGCTCTGCGGTCTTCCACCTAATCCGGAAAACGACGGGCGTAGCTTCACGACGTTGCTTAAGAATCCATCGATGGAGTGGGATCAGCCGACGCTGACAACCTATCAATGCAAGAACCACTCTATCACTGACGGACGATATCGTTATACGTGGTATGGCGGGCGTGCCGATGGTGCTGAGGAACTCTACGATCACGATGCCGACCCGCTCGAACACACCAATCTTGCAAGCGATCCAAGCTACAGGGAGGTCATCGTGCGACTCCGTCAGCACGTGCCGACGCATCATGAGCCCAACAGTCCGTCCAATCCTCACAACGCACTAAAAAACTCAAAAAATCAAGTACGATCGAAACGCGTCAAAGAGTAGCCGAAACAAAGGGTTCCATATTTATTGTGAACGTGTTCGTGGCTGTAGTATCTGCCTCTAAGAGGCAGGATGTGAGTGAACGAGAGAAAGATGTCGCGATCCACGATCGATTTGCCAGCAGCACTGGAACGCTGACGGGACTCGTATGAGAGTACTCAATCAAACAGCTACCCTCGTTGAATACTCACCTGTGACATCCGAAACCCTTGGCCAATACAGGTGACGAATACACTTCTTTTGTGATAGACATGCTAAAACTCCGTGAAGATACGGACTCGATGCCCGACTCGAACTTAACATTGCCGAACAACCATTTGGGGCATCACCCATCTCAAGAAAGAAAAATGACCAATGTCTGACACCTCACCCATTGCCGTTGTCCTTGCAGCGGGCAAGGGTACTCGCATGAACAGCGACCTGCCCAAGGTACTCCATGAGGCTGCTGGCAAGACTCTGCTTGCATGGGTTCTTGATGCACTAAGCGACGCTGGCTGCCATGACCAGATTGTTGTCGTTGGGTATGGCGGTGACAGCGTACGCACAGATGTTGGATTTAGACCGGGTGTTCAATTCGCTGTTCAGCAGAAGCAGCAGGGAACTGGTGACGCTGTTCGAGCGGCAGCACCACTGATAGAATCCATAAATGCCATAGGCGACCGTTCTCGGCCTGTAGTCATCGTCTGCGGTGACTCACCTTTGCTACGCCCTTCCAGTATCCGAAGTTTACTCGAAGCTTTTCAATCCACGGGTGCTGCATGCCTTCTCGGAACAGCGATCACAGAAGACCCAAGCGGGTTGGGCCGAATAGTGCGCGACGCAGACAAACAGTTTGTATGTATTACTGAAGAGAAGGATGCGAATGAAAGCGAGCGACTGATTCAAGAAGTGAACATGAGCACCTATGTTTTCGCCGCCGACCAGTTGCTATGGGCTTTGGAGAGGATTAACACAAACAACGCAGCTGGAGAGTACTATCTCACCGATTGCCCAAAAGTGCTCCTCGACGCAGGCAAACAAGTCGATGCAGTAGCCTGCCTTGATCCAAGTGAAACGCTATCTGTCAACACACCACAGCAACTAGTCGCTGTGGCGAACGCTCTCCAAACAGTTCAGAGATAATTGATTACTGTTCTTGTGACTGTGAAATCCGTCTTGCCCGGCAGAGAGTGACAATCCTTGAACATCCTCCCCAATACCTTAAAAGAGTGTGGTAGTAACTCACCCCTTCTCTTCTTACAGTTCCGAGATCACTCATGAATGATTTAAAGATTTTTAGCGGGCTGGCGAACCCCTCTTTAACTCAGGACATTTGCCGCTATCTCAATCTCCCTATGGGCAAGATGTCGATCGGTCGTTTTCCGGATAGAGAGATCTCGTGCAAAATTGATGAGGATGTTCGAGGACGAGACATTTTTATCGTTCAGCCTACATGCCCGCCAGTTGACGAATATCTCATGGAACTGTTGGTCATGATCGATAGTTTCAAGCGGGCAAGTTCGTACAGAATTACAGCAGTGATTCCATATTTTGGCTATGCAAGGCAGGACCGAAAAGACGCCGGCAGAGTCCCCATTACTGCCAAGCTTGTCGCCAACTTGATTACCCGTGCGGGTGCGGATCGCGTGCTTGCAATGGATCTTCATGCTGCTCAGATTCAGGGATTTTTCGATGTCCCTGTGGACCACCTGTACGCCGCACCTGTACTCAACAACCACTTGCAATCAATCGATTTACCAGCTGATGATTTGATAGTTGTCAGTCCTGACGTCGGTGGAATCAAGCGGGCAGTTGGCCATGGTCAAAGGCTCAATGCTCCTCTGGCGATTGTTGACAAAAGGCGGGTGAGTGCTGACACGACAACAAGTGCAAATATCATTGGTGCAAGTGTCGAAGGAAAAGTCGCCCTCATGTTCGATGACATGATCAGCACAGCCGGATCTATCTGCTCAGCAGCCGAAGTACTTCATAATCATGGTGCCAAACAGATTTTTGCAGCGGCAACCCACGGACTCCTGGTCGGACCGGCTGTCGAAAGATTGCAGGCGGCCCCCCTGTCTGGAATCATCGTGACTGACTCAATACCGCTTGCACAAGAGAAAAATCTGCCAAATATTACGGTTCTCTCTGTTGCCAGTTTGCTTGGGCAGGCAATAAAGCGAATTCATCGGAATGAGTCGGTCAGCATGATGTTTCAATAATTGAGTATTCGGGCCGTACTTGAGCGTGCCCGGTTGCGAAAAGATCGAGAAATGGCACAATATCAGGCCCAATTAAGGAGTTCCTGATGAGCGATCTACTCGAAGTCACAGCCCGTAGCGTTACGGGTACACAAGCCTGCCAAAAACTACGCCAAGAGGGCCATGTTCCCGCTGTTTTATACGGACATGGGGAAACATGTGTTGATTTATCAGTCCGACGCGATGCCGTCGAGGCAATGGTCCGTCATGGCAGCAAAACCGTCGAGTTAACTGGAGCTGTGAAATCACCTGCTCTTGTTCGTGAACTTCAGTGGAATGCATACGGTACGATTCCCCTGCATATTGATTTTTTACGGATTGATCCGTCGGAAAAAATCAATGTTGTGGTTCCTATTGAGTTACGTGGGGAATGTCCAGGAGCAAAAGCAGGAGGGAAGTTCAAACAGGTTCTCAGAGAAATCGATGTTGAATGTACGGCTCAGACCATGCCCGAAGTTGCCGTTGCTCATGTTGCTCATCTCGAGGCCGGAAATGTTCTCAAGGTAAAACATCTTGAACTCCCCCAAGGGGCTCATGCAACGGCAGACGACGAAGCCGTTGTAGCCTCATGCCTTCTTTCCGACCAAAAGCTTGAAGACGCCACAGACATTGGAACAAAAGCAACAGAGTCAAACGATGAATAACAGAGACTCGGTGTTGCGTGAACAATTGTATTTTAGACGACATGTACTCCCAACGGTGATGCTCTGTGAAATTGTTGGTTGGTTTAGGTAATCCCGGACGGAAATATGAAGGCACTCGACACAATGTCGGATTCGACGTACTCGACGTATTGGCAGGTCGCGGGGGAAACCCAAGCCGACGGCAACAATTCCAAGGAGAGACGTCCCAGACGACCATTCGCGGGACTCAGGCATTATTACTCTGGCCACTTACATGGATGAATTTAAGCGGAGGCAGCGTGCTCGCCGCTCGTGATTTTTACAAACTAGACCTAACGGACATTCTTGTGATCTGTGATGACTTCCAACTGCCGCTCAAAACTATTCGGATGCGACCGAGTGGATCTGCGGGCGGCCAGAAGGGCCTAGCGGACACTATCACACGTCTTTCAAGCACAACGATACCAAGGCTCCGAGTGGGCATCGGACCAGTTCCAAAACAGCAGGATCCACCTTCCTTTGTACTCGGGAAATTTTCCAAGTATGAACAGGGAGACCTCGACGAGACAATTCAACGGGCTGCCGATGCTGCCGAATCTTGGGTAACTATTGGGATAGAAGCCTCCATGAATCGGTACAACTGACAAACAGCACTACACAAAAAAGACTTTTTTAAAAATAAAACGGAAGGACAATTTAAAATGACTGTTTACGAAGGGATGTTTATCCTGGATTCGACGAAGTATTCTCGTGACCCCGACACTGTTACAGGCCAACTCAACGACCTAGTGACCGAGCACGGGGGAACGGTTCTTGTGTCTCAACTCTGGGACGAAAGAAAACTCGCTTATCCGATCAATGGTCAGCGTAAGGGCTCTTATTGGCTCATTTATTTCAGCATAGATGGACCAAATCTTGCTGCTTTTGAACGACAATGTGAATTAAACGAAAATGTGTTGCGACGACTGATTTTGAAAATCGACTCCCGTTTGGCCGAGCCACTTATCCAGCATGCACAAGCCGGGAACAGCAGCACGAAACCAGCACAAACAACTGCCGGCAAATAAGTCACCATGAAGGAGCACCTGCTGCAGGGCTTGACGGAAACTGAACATCTGTTCATTATCAGGGGTGTCTTCGGCATCGGGTGAGATATGTCGTTGCACGTACTGATTATTTTGCGGACAAAGAAAAAAGGGAGATCGCCATGGCGAGTAGCATGAACCGGGTATTTCTCATGGGAAACGTAACCCGTGACCCAGAGCTTCGGTATATTTCAAACGGTTCAGCAGTCACTGAAATCGGTCTTGCGATCAATGATCGGCGTAAATCTTCATCTGGCGAGTGGGTTGAAGAAACGACATTTGTTGACATTACGCTATGGGGCCGTACTGCTGAGATTGCGGGCGAATACGTCACGAAGGGAGCACCACTTCTAGTCGAGGGACGATTGAAACTCGATATGTGGGAAAAAGACGGAAAGAAAAACTCAAAGCTCCGTGTTGTTGGCGATCGGATGCATCTCATTGGATCACGCGGAGGCAATCGTTCAGAGGGAAGTCAAGCAGGTGGCCGTAATCAAGGAAATCAAAACAGCAACAGCCCAAACGAGAAGGATCAGTCGGGAGGGTATGATGCAGGAGGCGGTTTTGGTGCTGCCAGTGCCGCAGGCGGAACCGAAGACGACATTCCTTTCTAAACCCTTTTCGGACAACCCACAAATCACTTAACAATTTAATTTACGAAGGATCTACATATGGCCACCACGACAACCAAAAAACCCAGACATCAACGGCATAAACGTCTTCCCAAAGGGGAACGAGGAGGAATTGAACTGCTTCTTATCCAGAATGTCGAACACCTTGGCAAACAGGGTGAAGTGGTCGAAGTACGTCCTGGATATGCGAGCAACTACCTGTTACCTCAAGGACTTGCAACGGTCGCCACCGAACACCACAAAAGAATGGTTGAAAAACACAAGGCAAAACTGGCAACCATTGCCCGTGAAAGACTTGCTGGGCTTCGTGGATTGCTCGAAGAATTAGTCCGGACAAGTGTCACCATTGAGTCAAATGCGAATGATGAAGGTCATCTGTACGGATCAGTTGGAGCACCGGAGATTTCACGATCCCTTAAACAGCAGGACCTTGTTGTTCCTCCAGATCAAATTATTTTGCAGGGTCCACTCAAAGAGGTTGGGCTGTATACGGTCAAAGTGCGCCTTGCGAGTGAAGTCGAGGGTGATCTCAAGGTTTGGGTTGTACCAGCGAGTAGTGAGGAAAAATAAGTCGGTATCAGGCCCGGCAGAGACTCCGTGTTCGAATGCATGTCTCGATGAATGGGTCTGCAGCACCTCTGCTACCAAATTGCCTGCAACTGAGATGTCCAGAGAATACAAGCCAGACTGAACGAGCAGAAACTGCAGTGTTTTATCACACTAAAAAGTCTCAAATGGAATAGAGGACTTCTGAATGGGCGATTCTCGGGGAAATGCGACACAGTCCGTTCAGAATATGGCCGGACCAAAAAAAACGGGCCGAAATGGCCAGCGTTTCAAAAAACAACAGCCTGGCCAAGACGAGCAGAACGTCGCCCAAATTGGCAGACTTGGTCGACCGGGAAACATTGAAGCCGAAAAAAACGTCCTCGGTAGCATACTTCTCAAGCCTGATGTCTGTGATGACGTCGCGTTGTCTGTACGGTCGGAAGATTTTTCCGACGAAGCGCATCAAACAATTTTTCGCCATCTTCTTGACCTGCATGACGGCGGCAAGCGCATTGATGCGACAATATTATTGGAACGATTACGGACAAAGGGCGATCTTGATGCGGTTGGAGGAGCTGCTGCAATTGCAGAACTCATTAGCTCGGTCCCCCATGCAGCTCACGCCTCGCACTATGCAAATATCATCCGCGACAAGTCAATGCTCCGGTCACTTATTGATGCAAGTACCGACATTCTTCGGGATGCGTATGATGCGTATGATGAGCCACGAGAACTCCTTTCGCAGGCTGAAGAAAAGATTTTCTCGATACTCGAACAGCGCAGCTCAGCTGAAGCGAAGCCTATCCAGGCTGTTCTTGAAGACGTGATGGTGCGTATGGACGCTCGTATGAAACACGAGCATGCCCTTGGTGGCGTCGAAACCGGCTTCACTGATCTCGACACTCTCTGCGGAGGACTGCACAACTCTGAGCTCATTATATTGGCTGCTCGACCCAGTATGGGAAAAACTGCGCTTGCCATGAACATTGCTGAGCATATTTCAATCAATAGCCACCAGCCTGTTTTGTTCGTAAGCCTTGAAATGGCAAGTCTCGAACTGGCAGATCGACTTCTCTGCTCCGCTGCACAGGTAAATGGACATCGACTGCGTAATGGAACTATTTCGCAGGAAGACAGACGCCGCCTTGTACAAAAATCCTCAGAAATAAGTTCTGCTCCGCTGTACATTGATGATACGCCTGGCCGAACCCTGACAGAAATTGCTGCTGTAGCCCGTCGACTCAAGCGAAAGCAAGGGCTTTCAATCATTGTCATTGACTATTTACAGCTCATCGAACCAGACAATCCACGGGACCCACGTCAAGAACAAGTGGCGCGTATCGCAAGACGATTAAAGACCATGTCTCGAGAACTTGATATTCCAATTCTCTGCCTTGCTCAGTTAAATCGACAGGCTGAAGTATCACGAGATAACCGACCAAGGTTAAATCACCTGCGCGAATCTGGTGCGATTGAGCAGGACGCTGATGTTGTCATGTTTGTTCACCGAGAAGAGTATTATCAGACAACTGATGAAGATCGTGAACGCGTAAAGGGTGAAGCTGAAATAATTGTGGCCAAACAACGAAATGGCCCAATTGGTGACATAAAACTTCTTTGGCAACACGACTACACACGATTCGTAAACCTTGAGCACCGTCCCTATGATGAGTTTGAACAATTCTCTGACTTCTAGGACCGTTTGATTCAATCCTGTTGAACTGTTTCATCTACGTCACGCCGTACCACCAAACAAGAACGTATCCAAGATCACGAGATCTACTGTGGTCTATTTTGTACATTTTTGATTCATCACAGACCACGGCTCTTCATACCAAACCAAAGATAGTAGTACGAAGCACGAAGTGTTGAGCCGTGTTTCATCAGACTCACCAGCCAGCTGCTCTTGGTCCCTTATCCTCGAAGAGCTGCACCGACATGGTCCTGGCAGGAACGTACCATCGCTTCGACAAAAGAGTTGGCCTGTTCAGCAGACAGCGTTTCCTTGGAACTCCTAAGTCGTATTGATACAACCACACTTTTCTTACCCTCTCCAAGACGATCAGCATCCCGCCAGATTTCACCAAGGCGGACACTTTCTAATGCATCGCATTGCGTTGATTCAATCGCCGCACGAATTGACGCCCATGAAATTGCTTCATCCACTACAAGATTCATGTCACGATCAATTGATGGAAAACTGCTCGGAGCCAAAAGTTTTGGTTCGTACTTCGTAGTGAACTCAAGTCCATCAAGCCGGAGTTCGATTCCAACCGAATTTCTATCGCACCCGCACATTTTCATAACGTCTTCTGAAAACTCACCAATTACACCGATCCGACGACTCTTCTCACCTAGAGCATGAAACAAAATCTCAGCAGAACGACCTGCAGTCATTGCTGCTGATTCAAACGGGCGGTATGTAACCCCGTACTCAACACCTGCATGCGCTTTGGGGCTCTCTTCAGCCGACCATTCGTAGATCCCCAAGCGATCGAGAATTGCGGCAGCAAAACCTTTCCCCTGAAAAAAGTCGCCCCCTGTTACCAGAGTAAGCAACAAAGGTTCTTCTATCGGCGGCGCGCCTTCTGACGACTCGCCGTCACGGCGAACATAAACGTGGGCTATCTCGTACAGATCACCATGAGAAGACCCTGAACTGAGACTGCTTGCCCTCGCTTCCAGCAAGCTAGGAAGTAAGGTGCGACGAAGTCTATCTGCACCTTGAACCAAGGGCGGACGGCACACCATTGCAGGGACATCTCCCCAAGGACTGCTGAATTCCTCAAATCTGTCACCAACAACACTACGCGTCATTGCTTCACAAAACCCAGCAGCTACACAAGACTCACTAACCACCCGTACCATACGTTCACGCGGTGAACGCTGCACAGGAACAGCCGATATCGGAATATCCTCGGGCACACAGTCATACCCTTCAATGCGAGCAACTTCCTCAACGAGATCGATTTCACGTGTACAGTCACGTCGCCACGTTGGAGCAAGCCAACGTGTGGCATCAGACGCTGATTCCTGTTCAACAAAGCCAAGAGACTGAAGGATCTCCCGTTGTCTCTGACCAGAAATTGAGACACCCAGAACCTGTTCCACACGATGAATACGTAAATCGATAGTAGCCTGGCTGGAGCTGAGGCTTCCCGCCTTAATCGCGGGGGCAATACAAGTCCCACCCGCAAGATCAAGAATGAGTTCGACTGCCCTGCAACTCGCCCATTCCACAGCAGCTGGGTCGGGGCCACGTTCAAATCGATATGACGAAGGACTTCCCAAAACCAACGCTCGCGCAGCAGACCGTACTGGTAACGGAGCAAACTGGGCGGACTCAATTAACACATCTGTTGTTTCGAGTGAGATTTCGGTCTCAGCACCTCCCATCACTCCTGCAATGGCCACAGGCTGCTTTGCATCTGAGATGACACACATCTCGGCTGTCAGCTTGTACTCCTTGTGGTTGATTGCAACAAATGATTCACCTTCCGTCGCCCGCCGAACAATGATTTTTTCACCATTCAACCTATTAAGATCAAAGGCATGTAAAGGCTGGCCGCACTCAAGCATGACGTAATTTGTGACATCGACAACGTTATTCACGCTCGCAACACCCACGGCCTCAAGGCGATGGACGAGCCAGTCAGGGCTTGGGCCTACGGCGACCCCTCGGATAAGTCGTGCCGAATAGAAGGGGCACATATCTTTTGATTCGATTGCCACCGAAAAAGACTGGGATGCCTCTCCGCTCGTAATAGAAGCCACTGGAATCTTCAAGGGACGTTGGAACAAAACGGAAACTTCTCGTGCCACCCCTATGTGACCAAGACAATCTGGACGATTGCTTGTCACTTCGAGATCAACGGCTGTGTCCTCATGAAGCATCTTTGTTGACTCATGATTCAGTCCTGATAGAAGAAGTCGCTCCGTCAAAGCATCAACCTCTGGCAGATCAACATATTCAGCAAGCCAATCTAAGGACACGATCATGCCTGCCCCCGATCATGAAACTGCTCAAGAAACCGAATATCGTTTCGATAAAAATCACGAATATCAGCCACGCCAAAACGCCTAGCAGCAATTCGCTCTACACCTAAGCCAAAGGCAAATCCACAAACCTCATCTGGATCGTAGCCGACGGATTGCAGAACCGATGGATCGACCATACCTGCTCCACCCATTTCGATCCAGCGGCCATTCCACTCCATATCAACCTCAACACTTGGCTCAGTGAAAGGGAAGAAAGAAGGCCGGAACCGGACTCGCACATCACCACCAAGAAAACTTGAAGCAAAGGACCGAAGCACACTTTTTAAATGAGCCATCGTCGTACCAGGCTCAACAAGAAGACCTTCAACTTGATGGAACATAGGGTAATGTGTTGCGTCAGCTGTATCCGGTCGATAGACACGACCCAGCGAAACTATTCGAAGCGGTGGCTTCCGTTGCTCCATGACGCGTATCTGTACAGTACTCGTCTGGGAACGCAAAAGAAGCGGCCGATCAGCATTTGCTACGGCAATGTAGAAATTATCAAGCGGGTCGCGAGCGGGATGCTCATCCGGAATTGCCAGTGCCTCAAAGTTGTGCCATTGGTCCTCAACTTCAGGACCATCCACAGCCTCAAATCCGAGGTTGGCCATGATTGAGGAGACCCGGCGGATCGTCTGAGTAATTGGGTGCACACGACCAAAGCGAACAGGGTTTCCTGGCAAGGTCACATCGACCGGCTCAACACCCTTCGTATTCTTTGATAGTGACTCAACTCGCTGAGAGGCCTGAAGGAATAATGCTTCGACCGACTTTTTCACAGCATTAAACTGCTGACCACCTACTGGCTTGTCTTCACGGTCGAGTTTGCCAAGCCCTTTCTGAACTGCCTTCAGTCGTCCATTTTTAGCCCCTAGAAAAACGACACGCGCAGCTTCAAGGCCTTGCATATCAACTGCATCTACGAGGGCTCTTTCTGCCTCAGAGCGCAATTCCTCAAGGTCGGCGACAAAAGCATCGAGATTGAGATTTGTCACGAGCGGCAAACCGTAGCGAGGAACTTCATACAGCAGAAACGAGGACTACGCGACAACCGCTTCCGGCAAACCGAGACCCTCTCGGACCTGACTTACAACAACATCAAATCCGGTTGGATCAAGCACTGCCATTTCGGACAACGTTTTGCGGTCGAGTTCACAACCAATTTTTTCGAGACCCGCAATAAATTGGCTGTACCGTAAACCACGCTCACGGCACGCTGCATTGATCCTAATAATCCAAAGGCGTCGGAAATCTCGTTTCCGACGACGACGGTCTCGCTTGGCGAACACTCCTGCTCGAATTATCGACTCTTTTGCAGTACGCAATAGACGCCGACGGCCGCCAACTGACCCCTTCACTCGCTTCAGTAATCTCCGCTTGGCTCGCAACCGTGGGACCGCATTTTTAGTTCGCATGGAAAAACCTTCTCGACTTTCGCAATCTCTTTATTTCGGGAATCAGCATCTCGTAAAGGTTAGAAACTGTACGAGACGACCTTACAGGAATGTCAGTAGCTATTTGAAGCAAGTGCCTCAACAATATTTGGGGTGTCAGACTTATCCAAAACACCGGTACCACGAAGATTTCGTTTTCTTTTCGCTGACACACGAACCTGAAGATGACTCGTTCCACTACGACGGTGCTTCACCTTTCCATTCGCTGTCACTCGAAATCTTTTCTTCGTTCCTTTGTGTGTTTTCTGCTTTGGCATAGCGTCTATTCTCTTACTTCTACTTCGTATTGTGGTTGATTGTACCGTCCACTGAAACAGCCAATCAATTGCTATCAGTGGAAAACATGAATGCTTACTTCGGGGCTATCGTACAGATAAGCCTGCGTCCAGTCTGTTGGGGTGGTGATTCTACTTTACCAATCTCTTCAAGTTGTTCGATGACATGCCGCATAATTCTCTGACCCTCATCAATATGAGCCATTTCTCGACCACGGAAAATTACTGAAACGGTAACCTTATCTTTATGACCCAAGAAAGTCCGAGCCTTATTTATTTTAAATTCAATATCATGTTCACCCGTCTTTGGGCGTAACCGAATCTCCTTGAGTTTTGTTTGATGAACGTGAGTCTTATGCAGCTTTTTCTTTTGTTGGTATTTAAACTTTCCATAGTCCATGATCCTGCATACGGGCGGACGTTCATTAGGGGCTACTTCAACTAAATCCAGACCCGCCGTCCGTGCCTCGGACAACGCATCATCAGTTGGAATAATTCCCAGTTGAGCTCCGTCTGCAGATATCACACGGACCGGTGAAATCCGGATTTGTTCATTGATGCGTTGCTGTTTCTCGATGGCCAAAAACTCCAAACCCATGATGGCTGTTGCCTGGCGGGCTGGACATTCCCACGCACCTTATACCACGGCACAGCTCCTTTCCTTGTACATTCAGGAACCAGCGATGCAATGCAGCGACTCCGAGCCTGGCAAGTAATATTCGGGCCAAGGGTTCCAACCGAAGACCCCTAGTATTCCAGCATAGACAGGGGGTAGTCAAGCGGTGCCCCTATGAATCGAAGCCTGGGAGGTCTTCCTGCAAGAAAACCTATTCAAGCGTGAGATCAACCCCATCAACATATTGCCGATCTGCCCCAGAAAACCGTGCTAAATGGCGTGATTCGACGACAAAAGCAATGCTGAGCCTTCGGCCGCCAACTGTTCTCAGATGGTAATGAATCCAATGAAAAGGCAAATTGTCAGCCTCACCAACAGATGCAACCCGCATGATCGTTGTTCCATCATCGCGACTAAACGTTGACGCGGATACAAGATGCCCGAATTGCTCACCAAGAGTTTCCTCTATGTCATTTTCGAAATCCGAAAGCGTGAGAACCTCTGATTGCGGAGGCAGTGGGGTCAGCGTTACTTGGCCAACCAGTGCGCCTTGGTCTACGAACCGCATCATGAGATATTCACCGCCCTCTTCTATTATTTTCCAGTTCTTTTCATAGACAACGTCATATCGATCGTAAGGATCACACGCCCAGCGAAACCCGGGCTTCCCCGGCCCCCGCCGCGACCTACTGTATCTCGAGACAACACCACTCGAGCTAGCAGTGACAACTCGTGGGCGAGACATCTTCTGAGAACGACAGGACATTTCGATGACTGCCTCAACGTCAATACCAGGGGCGATATAAGTCACGTCCCGGGATTCTTTAATCACAACATGAAGCATCGACACATTACCTGCTGAATTATCTCTTGTGGCCCAGTGATAATTCCCCTCGACTGTAATCGATGTGGGGGCTCCGTTGATTGCACCTTCAATCTCCCCCTGAAGTTGCACTGCCGTACCCTTAGCAGTGCGCTCCTTTATCGTCGCCTTCAGGCCACCAGAATGAACCGTATCAATACAGAGCAAATCTGCCGTAACAGCCTGATTAAGCTCCCATTGAGCTCCATGAGTCTGATTGCGTGGTGGCACTAATGCACTCAGGTAGAAGGGGTCAAATGCTACTGTCAGCAAATCGACTTCGGGCTGCGTCAAAAACCCTTCGCGAAACCAAAAGTTGAGGCCCTTATCATCTCTACACACATGAATAGTGCCTTCGTTCCGGGGAAGTTGCGTGTTGACACAATCCTCACCAATAACAGCTTTTGCAACCGCGTGGTCGTAGCGTCTTATAACTATGGAATTCTGCCCGGACCCTTCAAAGCATGCATTCTGTTGATAGCTGAGATTCGAATGAGCATGAACGGGTTGTTCGATAATTTCTAATGAGTCAGATCGCAGATCTCTTCCTGCAGGAAACTTCAGTTTTCCGCGGACTGAAAGCTCAATCTCGAAGGTTGAGGACGTATCGTGGGACACCTCCTGTTCGTCCGCCAAAACCTGGCTTAAATGAAAATAAACAGATTCAGAAAGCCCAAAAAGGATAAGAAGAAAAATGTGTGTCAGTCGTGAAAGTTGTCGAGGAAAATCACCCATACGCTGCCCCTTCAGACACTGACTCATAAAATGCTAGATTCCGTCAACCAGCAGAAAGCTGCTCCTTCTGTAGCAAATCGGCTTCCGGTAGTTGATCTCTGCAACGAACCCGAACCAGACTGCGTATTGGGAAGCCTGCTGAGCTACTGGAGATCAAATGGCTTCATCAATCCAAGAGACTCGCGAATTTTTTGAAAGCACCCTGAGCCAGTCCCGCTGGACACATTCGAAAGAGACAACTAGGATGTCACTGGAAACTAAGTGTCCCGTTGACAAAAACCCTGCATTTTAGCCAGATACCGAAAAATGAATATTTTGACTGAAAACGCTCTGCAAGACGGAAGAAAACTATAAGTTGCCTGTGGGCAATGACTTACGCCCGAATTCAAGAGCCTGTTTCACTGGCATAATCTGAATTTTTCTTGATTTCTTAAATTATTTGACGTTTCAGCAAACCATCTGTCTTGTTGCGACGTATAAATAAGGCGTCCGCAAACAAGGTGTGGTCGGGATCAGGGTCGATTCCAAAGCGTGGGCGCAAGATTGGTTTCATTGCCTGTTTTGGTGATGCAAAGTTGCTTCGAGTCCATTGGTGATATCGTGAATGAGCGTAGGGGTGAGTTCACGCTGTTGTCAATGAATCTAGAAGCACAGAGCATCTCCACCATGGAGGAGTTTCATGCGTTCAAACATCTTTAAAGACGAAACATATTCTTTTATTCGTATACACGACGACAACACATGCGCTGGTGGGTCACAGCCCTCACACACAGGCGGCCACATCTCTCCGGATGAGGAAGTCCTGTCGATCGAAGATCTTGCGCAACAATTTAATGTTTCAACAAAGACTATATCTCGCTGGCGAGATCATGGGCTTGTTGCCCAACGCGTTGTAATTAATGGACGCAAACGTGTTGGCTTTCTTGCCAGTGCTGTTGATCGATTTGTCCACGAGAACCCAGCAAGAATTCGGAGAGGGAGTCGATTTAGTCAGTTAAGCGGTGACGAACACGACAAACTCATTGGGTGGGCTCGTCGTCTTGCATCTGCAGGTGCCTGTCCAGCTGATGTGCACCGACGCATAGCAAATCGTCTCAATCGAAGCGTGGAAACAATTCGATATACGATTAAACGATACGATCAAGAACACCCTGGATCAGCAGTCTTCCCAAACGCCGATGGCAAATTACGGCCTGAAAGTTGTGCACGTATTTTCCGCCATTACCAGCAGGGAGAATCTGTCGAGTCAATTGCCCGTCGATACCATAGAAGTCGAGCGAGTATCTATCGTATTGTTCTCGCTCAACGGGCTACGGCAATTTCCCAACTACCAATTGACTACATGCCAAATGCCCTCTTTGCCAGGAAAAGCGCCGAGAAAGTTGTTTTTCAGCCATTTCCAGAGAACGCAGATGCTCCCAAACGCGTTCGCCGACCAACAGGATTGCCTGCATATCTTGCAAGCCTTTACGAAGTGCCTTTACTCACACGGGAGCAAGAAGTCTGGTTATTTAGAAAGTTCAATTACCTAAAATACAAGGCAGCACTTCTGCGAGAGCAGTTGCAGCCAGAGCGTCCAAGTGGACGATTGATGGATCAGATTGAGCTTCTCTACCAGGAGATCGTTGAGCTGAAAAACAAGATTGTACGATCGAATCTTCGGCTTGTTGTCTCAATTGCAAAGCGACGTGTGTCAGCTTCGGACAGCTTTTTTGACCTTGTGAGTGATGGCAATATGTCATTAATGCGGGCAGTTGAAAAGTTTGACTACGCCCGTGGAAATAAATTTAGTACCTATGCATCGTGGGCGATTATGAAAAACTATGCCCGTACGATTCCGAATGAACATAAAGTACGGGACCGTTTTCGTGCGGCTGATATTGAGTTGCTGCATGCTACAGCTGATGAAAGCACCGATGAGTCCTATCGAAGGATGGCTGAGTCCGACAGGCTTCATCAGGTTGAAAAATTTCTCGACCGGCTCGACCAAAGAGAACAAACAATCATTGTTCGTCGATATGGACTGAATCATGAACATGATCCTCAGACTCTCAAAGATGTAGGATCAGCTCTTGGAGTCACAAAGGAACGTGTTCGACAAATTGAAGCCAAAGCTTTGGAGAAGTTGCGAAAGGCTGCAGAGGCAGAAGCAATGTTACCTGAAATAGGGTAAACGCTGTTTTTAAGTTTAGACAACTCATACTGGGTGAATAACAACGCAACCCCATGGCGAACCAAGCTTTGCCGTGGGGTTGCTTATTCCGCTGGCACTTCTTTTTCACACGACCGTAACTCTGCCCCGATCGCACGACCAATCTGCTTAACGGCTTGCCTGATTCGATTTTCATTTTCAATCAAGGCCATCCGCAGAAAACCCTCGCCAGCAGGACCGAAACCAGCGCCCGGGCTCACAGCCACGTCGGCCTCTTCCAGAAGTTTTGCGGCGAAGTCCATGCTATTCATTTGGCTCGCAAATGGCTCAGGAATTTTGGCCCACACGAACATGCTGGCCTTGGGAACCGCCACGTGCCAACCAATACGGCCCAACCCTTCACAAAGCACATCACGGCGACGCTGGTAGATTTGCGATTGATTAGCGACATCAGCTTCTCCATTACGTAGCGCTACTATTGCTGCGATCTGAATCGGACGAAACATTCCGTAATCGTAATATGTTTTTACGGTCCCCAACGCTTTGATAATGTCGGCATTGCCAGCACAAAACCCAACTCGCCAGCCAGCCATGCTGTACCCTTTGCTCATCGTGGTGAACTCAACGGCACGTTCCTTCGCACCCTTTACTGCCAAGATGCTTGGTGTTTCGTATCCATCAAAAACCACATCTGAATATGCCAAGTCGGAAATAATAGGAAAGTCGTATTGTTCCGCTACTGAGATGACGTCTTCGTAGAACTCTTTTTCTACAACTGTCGTTGTCGGGTTATGCGGGAAATTAATAACAAGTACTTTCGGCGGCCCAGCCTTGCTTCCACAGCGTGCTGATATTTCTGACAAAAACTTGTCTGGTTTAGTTGTGTCGATGGCAATTGGATTCCCCGAGGCCAGCGCTACGGCATAGACATGGGCTGGGTAGGACGGGGCAGGAACGATAACATCGTCACCTGGATCGATCATCGCCAAACAGAGGTGGCCAAACCCTTCTTTTGAACCGAGCGTACCAAGCACCTCCGTCTCTGGGTCAAGTCGTACACCCCATTTGCGTAGATATCGAGAAGCAACTTCTCTCCGCAAACTCACGACGCCAGTTGCTGGAGCATAACCATGGTTCCGTGTATCGCTGGCTGCCTCAGCAAGCTTGTCGATAATAAATTGCGCAGGGGGGTCTGACGGATTCCCCATGCTCATATCGATGACATCACACCCGCTACGACGTTTCTCGTAGGTCAGTTTATTAATCCGCGCGAAGAGGTACGGCGGAAGTTGCTCTATGCGTGATGCAGCCTGAATGTGCAAATGCTCCTCCTCTACCCTTTTCTTATTCGAACTCAGTCGACTTTGACTCCACAACGCCTTGTAGTCTACCGACAACCACTTCAGTAGTTTATCGCTGAACACTGTTCTGCGGGAGTCTTGGCCAGCGGCTCCAGAAAAAATGGTGTTTTTAAAGCACTGAACCTTCGCCACATATGCTGTTATTTTTTTGTGGGTGCCAGTAGTCCAAGACCACCCTACAAAGGCAGAGAACTCATTTCACCAACGGTTCGTCGAAAGACGCTGGCGACACGGCGCGAGATGAGTTTCCTACCGCTCGACTCCCAGCACGGGGCTTTGCACGGGGCTTTGATAGTTCATTAGTTTCACGCTGAGTGATTGTTGAGGGCGGCATCTTACTAGCTGCCGGAAGATTCTGTGGGAGGTTTGATTTCGGTGACTGGCTTGTGCCTGCAAGAAAATTATCGATAGAGGCAGATTCTCGGAGATGGGTGAAGAATCTCGCCATCTCAATTCGCTGCTTTTTCTCGAATATGTCTCGATGCAACTCGTCACGAACCTCATCGAACGTCACCTCCACCGGTTTTGTGTACCCTTCACACAGCAGGATCATGAATCGATCGGCTATCTGAATAATGCCAGACAGTTCACCAGCGTTTAACGCAAATGCTTCTCGCTCCAAAGCGGGCTGTCCACTGTGTTTTTGAATGGGTGGTACCTCTCCTCGCAAAGCCTTACTTGTTGGATCAACTGAGTATTGCTCGGCCAAGTTCCCAATGACCTCCGCTGTGGGATTCTGCCTCGCTATCTGCCATACCTCCTGCGCCCGCCGTTGATTGTCGAGCACTACTGCTCTACATCGAACCCGAGGACCAAAGGTTGCTGTAAAGGCTTTATCAAGATCATCCTGGGTCACAGGCACGGGGCCTACAAGCTTTTTCAAAGCGACAGTGGGCCGCACGATATCGGTGAGATAGAACTCGATGGACTGCTTGTTCTCCTTTGATATTTGTTCCAGCCAAGTAGAGACATCGGGCTTTCCTTCAGGTGTCTGAAAACCCATTGATTCTGCTGCTCGTGCCACCTCACGTTCAACATCTTCTTGACTCACTACAAGTTCCTGCCGAGAGAGTGCCTGATTCAGAAGAACACCCGTGAGCAAGGCTTGCAGAACATCTTCGCCATACCGTTCAACGCAGACAGTACGAACTTCACTGATTGTAATTGGCTGGCCGTTGACACGTGCCGCCAAATTAGGCGCCGAGAGCCTTTTCTCTGAACTGTTCAGAGTGTTCTCAATAGCGGCTTTTGCCTGAAGTTCTCCAAAAATTTTGCTGGAAAGCACACGTGACTGCTTTTCGCGGAAAACTTCTGCGAGACGAGGGCGTACATCAGAAAACTTGACATCTGAAGCCGGCAGATGCCCTTCACATTTAATGATAATAAATTGATCCGCAACCTGAACGACTTCAGATATCTTTCCTTCAGAAAGTGCAAAGGCAGCCGTCTCAAACTCAGCAGAGCCAGAAAAATGTCGGATGGGCTGGACCCAACCGCCGACACTTGCACTGCCAATATCAACAGACTTTTCCCGCGCTACATGCCCAAATGAATCAGGGTCACGAAGAACTTCGGCTCGTGTTTCTTCTGCATCTTTTTGGCTACCAAGCACGACTATCCGCGCCTTGACTGTAGGGCCATATTGATTCTGGAATTGTTTTTGTAACTGCTCGTCTGTTGGTTCCAGGCTTCCTTTAGCGAGACGCCTCAGTGCAATCATTGGCCAGACGATGTCTTCGCGATATTGTTTTTCAGTAACACCACGTTCTCGTTGAATCAGTGCAATCCATTTGTCCCGTGGCACATTAAACCTGCGTGACATCTCATTGATCTCATTATCTACATCAGCAGTTGTCACAACGACACCATGAAGTTCACATGCTTGCTCAATAATTACTTTATTAATGAGTGCACCAACAACGAGCGATCCGTATCTTGCCAGACAAGCGTCAGCTAACTCCGCATCACTTATATTTGTGCCATTCACAATTGCTGCCGGTTTCGCCGCAGGTACATCAGCAGACGGTTCGATGGCACATACGTGAACAAGGCAGCAGACTGACAGCAGAGGCAGGAGAACAACCCGCTGAATCGATTCCCGAGCCCGCGACGGTAACGTTACGCACAATAAACGTTGCATTTTGTTGCCCTCCTATCTGCAGATACCTCGGTGAGAGACTCACCCTTCATTCAACGAACTGGGAAGGTAGGGTGTCTGGCCTGTCCAGATCAAGCACAATCCCCACGGTTTCATGCGATTTTTGGGCAAAAAAGTCAGATATTCACACGAAAAAAGTAATTTTTCACACTTAATGGACGAACTTGCCGATAATAATGATTCAATGGATTTCGCAAGCAGGAGGACTTTTGATGAGTTCAGCAATCACACCCATGGGAATTCGGGATGATATTACGCAATGCATTGGCCGTACGCCTCTGGTACGCCTGCAGAGAGTGACTGAGAACAGCAAGGCATCTGTCATTGCAAAAATTGAGAATATGAATCCACTCTGGAGTGTGAAAGACCGAATCGCCTGCGCAATGATTGATGCTGCTGAACACGACGGGAAACTTGATCCAGACACAGTTGTGATTGAGCCGACAAGTGGCAACACAGGCATTGGGCTTGCCTATGTGTGTGCAGCTCGTGGCTACAAACTCCGTGTCACCATGCCTGAGAGCATGAGCCTTGAACGTCGTCGGATGCTCAAAGCGCTCGGAGCCGAACTCGTCCTGACGCCGGCTGCGGAAGGCATGCCAGGTGCCGTTCGACAGGCAGAAGATATCACAAGTTCAAGCAGTCAATTCTTTATGCCTCAACAATTTAAAAATCCTGCCAACCCAGATGTTCATCGAAAAACAACCGCTGAAGAAATTTGGGCCGACACAGATGGTCAAGTTGACATCATCGTGTGTGGGGTTGGTACCGGTGGAACCATTACTGGCTGTGGCGAAGCGCTCAAGGCAAAGAACCCTGCAATACGTGTTGTTGCTGTCGAACCTCTCAATAGTCCCGTCATCTCACAGGAATTGGCCGGTGAGGTGATTAAGCCAGGAAAACATATGATCCAGGGCATTGGTGCTGGGTTCATACCAGACATTCTCAACCTCGACATTATTGACGAGGTCGTTAAAGTCGACGACGAAGATGCCATGGAAACTGCTCGACAACTTGCAAAACGCGAGGGTTTGATGTGTGGCATCAGTTGTGGTGCCGCTGCATGGGGCGCCCTTGAGGTTGCAAAACGACCTGAGAATGCTGGGAAAATGGTTGTGGTTGTCCTGCCTGACCTTGGCGAACGATATCTCTCGACACGGCTCTTTCCGGAGTAAAGTCGTGCCACATCGCATTCGAACAAGGACATCGTCTCTTGCCTCTTGAATGGTGGCTGGTAGCATCATGAACCTCAGAATTTCGTTCTGAAAACGAGTCACTCGCCCGAGTGGCGGAATTGGCAGACGCGCAAGATTCAGGTTCTTGTCCAGGCAACTGGGTGGAGGTTCAAATCCTCTCTCGGGCATTCCCGTTAATGGTGCATGGCAGTTTCATTTCCTGCAACAACGCGTATCATTTGGTTCAGTACTAATCAGGAGTGTATCGCTGTGATACCATTTCACGGTGAATATTTTATGCTCGTAGAAGGCGATCAGTTGCCGTCAACACTGTTTTGGTACGCAAATTAAACAGGGCCTCTAACTCAATTGGTTAGAGTAGCGGTCTTTTAAACCGTTTGTTCCGGGTTCGAGTCCCGGGGGGCCCACTTTTCATTTCAAGAACGTTCCTTCTACGGATCCGCTCAGCACAGTTGAAGGAGAAAATCCTTTTCTCCGCAACTCTCGAATCATGAGACCACTTGTGCGTTTGGCTAATCGCTTCGAATCAGGACCAACAACCAGATTCGTATGAAAGAACCGCGGAGGTTTCCAGCCAAGTGCTTCATACAAGAGAATTTGCCTCGCGGTACTCGTGAGGAGATCCTTTCCCCGAACGACTTCACCAATCCCCATATGGTGGTCATCTACAACAACGGCAAGTTCGTATGCAGCAAGATTGTCTCGCCTCCAGACAACAAAATCGCCAAAATCAACTCCTGCAATTCGTTTGACGAGACCAACGTTCTCGTCAATAAATTCAATAGTCTGCCCGTCAGGAACACGAAATCGCCAAGGAGTACACCCTGGGTTCGCCGGTATTGTCCAATCATCTGGCCGTAAGTTCACTGGAAACAGCGGTTCTTCCCCAACAGGTGCGTGAGGGGCCAACGCAGCGTCTTCCACATCCCGCCGAGAGTGTGGGCTTGGATAAATTATTTTTGCTGCAGCCAAGTGTTGCCACGCCTCTAGATACAAGCCTGTTCTTTGACTTTGGAAGTAAGGGCCTGCTCCACCACCGCAATCAGGACCCTCAGCCCAGGCAAGCCCCAACCACTGTAAATCGTCGATAGCCGCTGCAATATATTCGTCTGTACACCGAGTGCTATCTAAGTCGTCTACCCGAAAAACCAGCTCACCAGCGGCACGCTCTGCGGCAATGCCGAATGTATATGCGTGGCCAACGTGCAAAAATCCCGTTGGGGTCGGAGCAAGGCGGCCGCGGCAGTTCATACTTCGGATTCTCCCGGCATTTTGACCTAATTTCAATAATCAGCGGCTTGCGTGGGGGCGGTCTGTCACGTTTGATCGTTGCGGAGTATATTTCTTCTTGAACGGAGTGCCGATTTTCCGTTTCTTCGAATAAATATCGGCAAATCAACCGAATCGTTATGGTGAAGATACCCATAGACAACTCGGTAACTCTACAACCCTTCCCTCGCAAAAGGCCCTCTGAGGCAAAACCAACAGCAATGGATCTTTCCAAACTCCGCAATATCGGCATCTCTGCTCACATCGACTCTGGAAAAACGACACTCTCAGAGCGAATTCTATTCTACGCTGGTCGAATTCACCGTATTCAAGAAGTTAAAGGTGACGGTGATGGGGCCACAATGGATCACATGGATCTGGAAAGAGAACGCGGCATCACCATCACCTCGGCTGCAACGAGTGTTGAATGGGATGATCACCCTATCAATCTGATTGATACTCCAGGCCACGTGGACTTTACCGTCGAAGTTGAAAGAAGCCTGAGAGTTCTTGATGGCGCTGTTCTCGTCTTATGTTCTGTTGGTGGTGTTCAGAGTCAGTCAATGACTGTTGACCGACAGATGAAACGCTACAAGGTTCCGAGATTAGCGTTCATCAATAAGATGGACCGAACAGGGGCTAATTTCGACCGAGTTGTACAACAACTTCGTGACAAACTCGAAGTTGATGCTGTCCCGATGCAAATTCCAATCGGAAAAGAAGACAAGCTTGAGGGTGTTATTGATCTCGTGGCAATGAAAGCAATCTACTTTGATGGAGACAACGGCGAGAACGTCCGAACAGAAGACATTCCGGCCGACCTGAAAGAGAAGGCCCAAGAGCAACGGCACGCAATGCTGGAAAGCCTTACGATGTACTCTGACAGCCTGATGGAAAAACTTCTCTCAGAAGAAGCCGTGAGCGATGATGAAATTCATGCTGTTGTAAAAACTGCAGTCCAAAGCCAGAGCATTACCCCTGTTTTCTGCGGGTCAGCCTATAAAAACAAAGGCGTCCAGCCTCTTCTCGACGCGGTGAACAGGTATCTTCCAAGCCCATTGGACCGCACAGTCTACGCAAAGAAATGGGATAATCCTGAGGAAATGTTTGAGCTCTCTGCGGATGATTCAAAGCCTGCAGTTGCCATGGCGTTCAAAATTGTTGACGACGCATACGGGCAACTCACATTCATGAGAATCTACCAGGGGACTCTCGCAAAAGGTGAGGGATACTACAACCAGCGGACTCAGCAGAAACAACGATTCAGTCGTATTGTGCGAATGCATTCCGACAAACGAGAAGAAATAGATACTGCCGGTGCCGGGGATATTGTTGCGGTCATGGGTGTTGATACGGCAAGTGGTGACACGTACGCAGCCGAAAACAAATACTGTTCCCTCGAAAGCATGTTCGTTCCCGAAGCTGTAATCAAAATGGCAATTAGTCCTACGAAACGAGATGGACTTGATCGGCTTAGTAAAGCTCTGCAGCGATTCACTCGCGAAGACCCTACCTTCAAGGTCGCTACTGATGATGAGACTGGGGAGACTCTTATTGCCGGAATGGGTGAATTACACCTCGACATTTATGTTGAACGGATTCGTCGAGAATACAAGGTAGACGTTGAAGTTGGTGCCCCAAAAGTAAGCTACAGGGAAGCTCCAACTCGCCCGACAGAATATGACTACAAACATAAGAAACAAACTGGTGGCTCAGGACAGTACGCACATATTGTGGGTGATCTTGCACCTATGCCCGAAGAATCTGAGGAAAATTTTGAATTTGAAAACAAGGTTGTCGGTGGCCGAATTCCCCGTGAATACATACCTTCCGTAGAGAAGGGTTTCCGTATGTCAATGGAAAAAGGCCCCATTGCAGGTTTTCCAATCGTAGGCGTTAAAGCAACACTTGCAGACGGTTCATATCATGACGTTGACTCTTCCGACATGGCATTTCAACTGTGCGCACGTACCGGTTTCCGAGAAGCGTTCCTGAAAACAAAGCCTGTTTTGCTCGAACCTATTATGAAACTCGAGGTTGAGGTTCCTTCTGACTTTCAGGGCGCAGTGACTGGCGAACTGAATAAACGCAGAGGACTCATTGTGTCTACGGAAACTGTTGGCAACTCATCCACAATCATTGCTGAAGTGCCTCTCGCCGAGACGTTCGGCTACTCTACTGATCTTCGTAGTGCGACTCAGGGACAGGGAGTCTTCTCTATGGAGTTCTTTAAGTATCGGCCAATGCCTGCAAATGTACAGAAAGATGTCGTAGAAGAGAGAAGGCAAGCTGAACTGGCTGCAGCAAAGTAAGGACCTAAATCGCAGCCAGCCGAACTGAAACCGCATCCCACAAATTAATTCTTGCCTCAAGAGCAAGTCGAGCAGCCTCTGACGCTTCGGCCCATTTGATTGGATCGCTGCCACACATTGTTGCTACAATTCTTCGGCAAACTGGGCCGTGATGTTCATCGTCATGTTCAATGTGACGCTCAAGGTAGAACCGAAATTGCCCCCAGACTTCAGGGCTGTATTCAGCAAGTCTTACAACAACCTGCCTGAACATATCCGGGATTACGTCTTCCCGTCCGTAGGTAAAAGCCGCAACAATCCGATGCGAACTACCTGAATTAATTATTGAAAATGATCGATTGACAAATTCTCGAGACTCTGTGGGAATCGATGGGTCAAGGAGAGCCTCGGATAATTTGACTCCCGCCTGAATTTGTTCAATCACTTTTTTCATTGGGCCTGTGTCAGCCCCTGCGACTTCCATACTTCGGAGATACAATTCAAAATGCGAGGCAAAGCTACCGTTTGGTAATTCGTCGGACTCTTCATCGAGGACTATCTCATTTATCAGACGACGTGCCTCTGGATCCGAGGTTGGGGTCCATGGAACGGTCACGCAGGACAAGTGCCGCTGCACAGCTTTCAAAAGGCTTTGAAAGTCCCATACTGCCCAAATATGGGCTTCCATAAATGCTTTCATTCTTTCGGGACTATCAACAAGTTTGTAGATAGGATGTCGAACAAGCCTCTCCCGGGAATCACCAAGTTCTATTCGGTAGTCTGTCATATCGTGTCGGGTTCCAAGGTTTTCTAAGGAACTCGTGGCACTAGTTCCCTCACAAATTGTTGAATGTGAGGAGATTGAATCAGATCCGCTCATTCCGAATATCTACTTTCTGGTTTTTAATGACTTATCCACCGTCTCCAATACTGTAGCGTGTATTTGAAAATCGACGAGTCTCGATGATTACCGCCTTTCGTGACTGCTTAAAGCGGAAGAAATGTTGTTTTACAACTTGTCTCAAGCGTTCCATCAAGTTTGTCACCTCCAACTGAAGCGGTGGCCTCACCGCTTTCACCAGCCGGCATTCTGTAGACAAGCTCAAATGTAGATCGCCCACTCGGGGCAAGACTTTCAATCCCGTCAAAGGTGATTTCACTTCCGTCAATACGTACACGCGATGGCATTGGATTTCCAACGAGACGGGCATGGTCAGGTAATCGTATGACCAACTTGAGTGAGCCAGTTGGCTGATCACCACGATTCAATATCGTACAGACGAGCGTGGTTCCACTTCCAACCCGAACAGGATCATCAAGATCTGCCAAACTTAAGCGAACACCTGCTTCTTCTGGTGAACGAGGACGAGGTTCACTGGACTTGATAACAACACATTTCTCATCAGCAACCATAGCTCCTCCCGGCAAATCACTTAATACCGTACGCACGCACGCACGGGTGCTTGAAGGAGGGGCAATTTCACCGGTTCCGGCAACACCACGAACATTAATTTGTCGACTAATTGTCTCATTGACTGCAACTGGTGGAATGGACCAATTTGCCTTATTTTGATCCAGCTTATACCCATCTGAAGCTTCTAAAGGTGTGAGAAATGGATCCCACATAACTTCGAGTGATGTCTCTCCTGAAGCAGCAGTCCCCACATTCTCGATTGTCACAACAAACTCGCCTACGCCCCCTGCACTTAATTCAGATGGTCCTGCAAGCGTAACTTCAAATGCTGGACTCACTGGTGGTGATGTTGAAAGTGACGCGACGTTCGGCATGGTAACGCTTGGGGCTGCTGTAGCTTCACCAACTCCAGACGGCTCCCCAATCGGTACTGGGGCCGGTTCCTTTGAAGTCTTGTCATCTTGAGCAGCGGGCAATCCCGAACCCGCGACTTGTCCGGTTTCTCCTTTTGGTCCAGTCTGCTCCAAAACATTCCCTGCCTGCGGCGGCGTTGAACTTGGTTGCGGACCTCCAAGGCGTGGCAAAAGAGGTGAACCTGGTGGCTGAGACACTGAGCCTGGCTGGCCCTTATTTGGAAGTGGCCCGATCCCCTGTTGCATTGGTGGCTTCGTCGAAGGCGATTGGTTACCGGCTACTCCTGACTGAGCAGCAGCTGGTGAATTACGAGGCACAGCTTCGACACATGCGGTTCCATTTCCCAAGGCCTTGTTTGTCTGGTCAAGTATCTCTACTCGATGGCATTGTCTTCCAAGCTCCACAACCTGAAATTCTAACGTCAATCTACGCGAGGTACCGGCTGCAAGAACAATTGTTCCAGCCTGCTCAATGGGGCTCGATGAAACGGCATGCCTCAGTCCTTTGTCAAAATAATCAATGACACGAAGCTGTGACAATTGCGTACCAGAGCGGTTTACAAGTTCGACCTCAAATGAGACCTTATCACCAACCGCAGCTTTTTCAGGTCCAGTGAGTAGAACACCCACGGGGTCGTCACCAAATACAGTACTTGTGTAAAGAGAAAACACCCATACGAATAAAATGAATCTCTGCCGAGTCAAAGACATGCTTGCCTCTCTCTTATTTTAATGGACAGTCTCTATGCTCGGGAATTCATTCTCCCAGTAAGCAAAGGTTACTTCCCACCACTTGGATTCGCAAAACTGAAATATATAAGTGTGTCAGAAAACGCCAGATATGCTGACATTCGTTTAATAGTAGGGATTACTGGCAATGCACCGCCCCCAGCAGGAATCAGCAGGACAAGTCAGGCGGACTTGGGGGCCACCGACACATCAAACTGTAATGCCATTATGGTGTAGACTCAATGAAATGAATCTGATGGGAAATTTACAATGAGAGATTCACTTCATCCTTCATCTTCCTCTATAGAGTCTCGGCTCTCGGCCGATGGGCCTATCATTCTCCCTGCACTCTTGCTGTGTGACTTTGGCCATCTTGACGATGAAATCGGACGGCTTGAAGCAGCGGGAGCAAAAGCTCTGCATCTGGATGTCATGGACGGCCTATTTGTTCCTCAGCTAACATACGGTTTGGTGGTTGTTGAAGCTGTTCGACGCGCAGCCACTGTACCAATAGAAGTACACATGATGGTTGAACGGCCAGATGAATCAGCGATTCAATACGCGAGGGCTGGCGCTGATATTGTTACAGTTCATATCGAAGGACTTGCCAAAACAAAAAAAACGCTAGCTGCTATTGAAGCTACTGGCTCTCAGGCTCACCTCGCTATGAGCCCCGGCACACCAGTGTCACACGTTGAGCCATTCCTTGATGACTGCTCTGGAGTCCTTGTGATGAGCGTTGAGCCAGGATTTGGTGGACAGGCCTTCCAAGCATCAGCGATTGAGAAAATAGAAAAGCTCCAGGAAATCCGAACCTCGACAGGCCGCGATTTTCAGATTGGTGTAGATGGTGGTATTTCGACCAAAACCATCGCTTCTGTAGCTCATGCTGGAGCTGACCTCATCGTGGCAGGTAGCGCTGTTCTCAGGCAGACCGATTATGCAGATGCGTTACGAGAACTCGAGGATTTGGCACGAAAATCGAAGTGATGCCCGAAACCTGACCATCGTGGTAGCCACTTAATCACCACGATTGGTAATCTAATAGCGAGATGTTCCCCTCCGCCCAGCCTTTAAAACAGAATTAAATTGGAACAAATAATCCAACCCGGAAGACAGGAATGAAGCAGAAGCAATCTACACAAACGGACCACAAACCGGAGTCCGAGTCTTTCCGAAATCAGCACGACTCTTCTCAGCATCCATCAATGACGGAAGGCCCACGGATGCCGGGGCCTCGTCCCAAAAGAGGTGTGCCCGAAGGATTATGGCTTAAATGCAATGGATGCCGTTCGACAATATACCGAAAAGAAGCCGAAGAGATGCTCAACGTCTGCCCTCAATGTGGCTTTCATTGGTATGTTTCAGCAAAGCAAAGAATTGAACAGCTTTTCGACCCAGGAACATTTGAAGAGTGGGATGGTGGACTGCTACCGACTGACCCACTAACTTTCAGCGATAAAAAACCTTACGCAAAACGAATCGTATCTGAACAAAAGCGAACTGGCTTATCTGACGCTGCCCTGACTGGAACAGGGATGATTCGCGCACGACGCGTGGCCTGCGGTGTTACCGACTCTTCCTTTATCATGGGTAGCATGGGGAGTGTCGTCGGTGAAAGACTGGCAAGACTTATTGAACGCGCCACTGCTGAATCTCTTCCTCTCATAATAATAAGTGCTTCTGGTGGTGGGGCTCGGATGCATGAAGGAATATTGTCCCTCATGCAGATGGCAAAAGTGTCCGCTGCACTGGCTCGTTATTCGGAGTCTGGTGGGTTGTTCATTTCGGTACTAACAAACCCAACAATGGGTGGCGTCGCCGCCAGCTTTGCCTCTCTTGGTGATCTCGTATTTGCCGAACCAAGAGCACTCATTGGGTTTGCTGGACCAAGGACAATTAAAGCAACAATCAGAGTTGAACTTCCTGCAGGATTTCAAACAAGCGAATTCTTACTGGAGCATGGCTTCATTGATCGAATCATCAGTCGCCAGAATCTAAAAAGTGAAATTGCGCGAGCTATTGACTACTGTGGTGGCTGAATCGATTCATTCATTCAGCACTGCGGCATCAATTTTTGCGGCGAGAATAAAGTCATTCTCTGACAATCCATCGACCGCGTGTGTATACAGTTCAATTCGCACATGGCGATATCGCGTAAGATGAAAATCGGGGTGATGCTGCTCTTGCTCTGCCAGTTCGGCTACAGTGCCAATAAAACTAAAAGCCGAACAAAAATCATGAAACACCCAATGACGGTAAATCCTGCTACCGTTTTCCACTACCTGCCAGTCAGGGAATTCTTTTAACTGTTCTACGACTTGGGGCATCGTGTACCTGGGAACACCTCCTTCACAAGGCACACATTGTTTTGTGCGTAAGTCTTTAGCATGTGGGGCATTCATATAGTGATCTCCAAGTTGGCAGAAAAGTTGCCACTCTTTTCCTTCTCACGGTTTCTCAAGAGGCCATGCTTGACATCGCTTGGGCACCAACGGAAGGAACCAACAGTGTATTCGTCTTAACGGTCGTTAATAACGACTTTCGAAACCGGCGAAGGCACCATGAATGATTGACTCCGAACCTGTCACAATCCCTCCAAGACTTGCTGCTGAAGCGGGTAACGTAGACGGCCACTGTCCGTCTGCTTGAGCGATGTTCCCTACTCCGACTACTCGATAACCCAGCCAAAGACTCCACCGTTCGGTGACATCCCACGCCACAGACGTATCGACCGAGCCCAACCAAGAAAAAACATCGACCGGAGACCGTACATCAGCCGTTGTCGTACCGCTTTCAGTTGCCCTATTGCTGCTTGCATTTCCGGCGAGCAAAAACTTAGGGACTACAACAAACCTCATTCTCGGTGCAATTTCCCAGTCAAATCGACCTCCGAACTGGCCGCCAAACAAATTGTTATTTGTCGTTGTCTGAAGCACAAAGCTGTCAGATGGTACATCAAGAATCAATTGATCCTCGAGTTGAAAAAATCGAAAGCCCGCTAACCACATCCAATTAATACGCTGTTTACCCTGATGAAACTCTGGACGATCTTGTGGTGCATAAAGCCAATTAATTTCAATATTATTTACGGTATCCGATCGTGATAACACACCACTGGTTGGTCCCGTCTGCTGTTGAGCAGATGACCCTATATTGTAAACACCCCAATAGATAAACTCGATGGCGTGCTCTTGACGATCACCAAACCATCGACCAAGCCTCAAGTCTACACCACCTGGCCAGCTTGCTGAGGCTGACCGTGTTGAAACTGCAAGCCCTGACGGCCCTACTGAAGTCGCGCTATCAGGAAGCGATCGCGTCATAACCAAGCCACTTGCGCTGGCAAACCATCGCGGCCTGCATTGCTTACTCGGCAGCCCAATGCAGGATGAATTACCACCATATCTTTCGCACCAATCGTCCTCATAAAAATCACAGTTTTCACCATCAATATCGACAAGAAGTGTTGGGGTGGTCAGTTCTCCTGATACCAATAGAGGTATCTCAATTAATTGACCTGAATCATCAAGAACATACTCATCCCCTTTTAGATATTCTGATTTGCAAACCAGACTCAATAGCACGAGTGCGATGACAACTTGATATGCTGTGCGCATAAATGTGGATAAGGTTTGGATAACCCTCCAAAGCAACGTGCCATGAATACGATTTTTGTTATACAATTGAGGTTAGCCTAAAAGCACTTGTGACCATGGTCGCGGTATTCCAAATAAAATAAGGACTGAGCAGCAGCCTCGATCAGTAGAGCCTTTAAAAATACTCATTAAAACGCAACCGCGGTTTCATCAAATAACTCCTCAATCCGCTACCTAAAACAACCACCTTCCCTGAATTGCCGAGATACTTCCATGGGAGTCTTCTCTGAAAAAACAAGCCCTCGTCTTACGCGGATTAGAGCACTCCAGTGGCTTGAAAAAAGATCGAACTTCGAGCAACTGCCAGCTGACCAGGATTATAAAACAGCGTTTACGCTCACCCGCATGCGAGCTTTACTAAGAACGATCGGCAACCCACAGAATCAGTTTCCTTCTGCACATCTCGCTGGCACAAAGGGCAAGGGATCAACGGCAGCTATGTTGGCCGCAATTATGCACGCTGCTGGCTACCGTGTTGGCTGCTACCTTTCTCCTCACGTCAACAGAATTGAAGAGCGGATTTCCGTGGCGGGCAAACAGATTTCCTCTCCAGACTTACTGACAGCATTCCGTAGAGTTATTCCAGCGGTTGAAAAACTTGACAAAATAGCGTCTCGCAAGAAAATGGCCGGTCCAACTTGGTTCGAAGTTCTTACGGCTGTCGCATTTGCTCATTTTGAACGAGCACAAGTTGATCTTGCTGTGATTGAGACCGGGCTTGGTGGACGACTTGATGCAACCAACTTGTGCAAACCTGTTGTTTCTATCATTACCAACATCAGCCTCGATCATACCGATGTCTTGGGAAATACGATCCGTGCTATTGCTACTGAAAAAGCAGGCATAATACGGCGAGGTATTCCTGTGGTTTCAACGGCAATGCACCCAGAAGCATTGCATGTGATAATTGACAAGGCACAATCACAACGCACAAAGCTCTTGCTTCTCAAACGTGACTTTGAAATCAACCAAGTCAAGAACACAAAACCAAGTAGTTCTTGCCAAGCGGCTTTACATCCCTTTGAGATTCAGGCCCCACCAGGTTCACAAGGTACGATCTACAAAACTGCAATGGCAGGTATTCACCAAGCAGAAAATGCTGCGTCAGCAGTAATGGCCACAAAAGTACTTTCTGAAAAAGGATTTCAGATCAACAAGCAGGCAATCGCCACCGGCCTTCGGAAGACTCGTCTTCCTGCTCGTATAGAGTGGATTTCAGATTCTCCTCCCATCATTCTTGACGCAGCGCATAACGTTGCTTCGATGGAATCCTTAGTAAAAACATTATCTGATCAAAGCAGTTTACCGAAGAAACGAGTTCTCGTTTTTGCCGCAAGTGCTGACAAACAACTTGGTGCAATGCTGCGAGCTAGTAAAGACTTTTTTAGTGACATTGTCCTTACACGATATGCAACAAATCCTCGAGCAGCTACGATTACAAGACTGCGGAAAGCAGCCGAAGAGGGCGGGTGGCGAGAGCCCCACGTAGCTGCCTCTCCCACAGAAGCCGTAATGGTTGGCAAACGGCTTTCAGGTGGAAAAGGTCTGCTGTGCATAGCAGGCAGTTTTTTTCTAGCTACTGAAGTCCGTGCAGTGCTGACCTCACTTATTAATTCATGAGGTGAGGGCCAACTGCTTTCACCATTGAATAATTAAAGTTGCTTTTGAGGACCAAAAAGCGTGAGTGCTCGGCCAAGAACAGGGTCCGCATTTCTTGGCAACAATTCACCTGGATCAAGTGCCACATCTGCCTGAGTAGAACGAACGCGATCTCGATCCTGCCTCCAAGTAATCCAGTCCTCGAGCTGCTTTCTGGTAGGTGAAAAAGCGAAGTTTGAATCAGGTCGAACACCCCATGCATCTGAGTCACGGCTTGTACTTAAACGATTAAGTGAAGTACCACTCGGTCGCTGATATTCGTTTGTTGTAAGTCGTATAGCTCCCGGGCCACTTGAAAGTGTCGTTATTGTTTGCACAGATGCATTTCCAAAAGAACGACTGCCAACAATCGTTGCACGCTTGTGATCTTGAAGACAAGCTGCAACTATTTCTGCCACACTTGCGGTAAATTCATCAACGAGAATGGCGATCGGTGTACCTTCAAGTACTTGGCCAGGAGTTGCGGCCCACTCCTGTTGAAGCTGCTTACGATTAGAACGATCCTTCAATCTGTCATTTGCAACTGCAGCAATCAATCCGTCCTCAAGAAAAAGATCGCATACAGCAATACCGGCCTGCAACATTCCGCCAGAATTACCCCGCAGGTCAATAACAAGACCTTTTGGAACTTGATTGAATACAAGCTTTTCAATCAACTGGGCGATCTCAAGGCCTGTCCGATTACCAAAGTGACTGATTCTCAGATATACAATGTTTGGCTCACCTTCCAGCCACCAATTCCACTTCCCACCAGGCAAACGGCGGTCTCCTCGCACACTTTCAATTGTAATATTCTGGCGACTGATAGTAACGTCTTGAACCGCCGAGAGACCATTCTGGCTAACTCCTTGCTTTTTAATACAAAGATCAACCTTACTTCCTACTACACCGCGAAACTGAGAAACTACTTCGGAAAGAGTCCGTCCGCTTGTCTTAATATTCTCAACACTGATTATACGATCGCCAGATCGAATACCGGCCCGCCAAGCAGGTCCGCCATACACGGGAGCAACTACGATAATATCTCCTGAGGACGGCTCGGTATCCAGTTCTACACCAATGCCCGCAAACTCTTTCTTAAAGTCTCTCTCATAGTTTTTGAACTTTGATGGCTCAATGAATTCAGAGCGATCGTCGAGTTTACGAAAGACACCCTCCATTGCCGCTTGGAAGAGTTGCTCTGAATCAACCGTTCGGAAATACCCCTTATCAATACGTTGGATGACTTCAGCAAAACGCTTTCCCTGACCAGTTCGGTCCTGAGCAGCGCACGCGAGAAGGCACCCTGGCACAACGATCGCAACAATAAGAAGATTTCTCCGGTGCATAACTGTATTTCACCAGCAAATGGCCCATCATGACAACCGCTTTACTAAAAATGAGATAGTGGAAGACAAAATGCCCGTACGGCCTGGTCCTCCAAAAAAACAAAAGACTACCTGCCTCGGGATATGACATGAGTTAAATAGGGCAATTTGCAGCCCTTGGGGACAGCCTAATCCCAGGCGCGTACAGAATAAGAATGAGTAATTCTCGAAAACTGTGAACATTCTGTGCGGAATGAATCATTTGCCAGAAGCGATCTGGAACAGATTTCCTCCCTTGTTTAGTGTCTACGAGGTAGTTCGAATTCCTCAGCATTAGGAGCCATGTTCGATGGCACGTCGATCAAAATCAAAGCATCGTAGAGAACAGCAAAACGATCCTCTAGAAGCCCTGCGTCCACTCATTGTGCTGGGGCTCTTAGGCATGATTCTATATGGTGCCTATTCAATTATTCAGAAAGGCCCCAAAGAAACGAATCAGGAATGGCAACCTCCGGGGTCAACCCACGCCACAACTTCTGATGCGCCGCCATTCAAACCATCAGTACCTACGCCGCAAGCAACCACACCACCTTCAGTGGAATTACAGAGTCCTCCTGAGGCGCTCACGAGTCTTCCACCCAATCGAATACCACCTCCTTCGGTGAGCCATAACGCGCAAACGTTGGCAGCAAATCAATCTGTGCCTCCAGGTACTGAGCAGATGCCACCAACGTACATTAACGCCGTCCCTGCCGTTCCTCCTCAGTCACAATCACCTGATGACACGGCCGGCATAGTTACGGAAAACATGTTGGAACAGAAAGAGTCAGCAGCTTTTACTGCGGCGTGGACGGATGCCCATAATAAACTTGAAGCTGGTCGATATGCCGAAGCGCTTGCCGTTCTTTCGGTGTGGTATGACGATCTTTCCTTAAGCGTTGAAGAAAATCATCAACTCGAAAGAATTCTCGGACAACTCGCTGGTACCGTTATTTATTCAACGCAAGACATGCTTTTACCACCACATACGGTAGCTGCTGGAGAGACACTTGAAACTATTGCCAAGCCACTCAATATCCCTTGGAAACTTCTTTCGAAAATAAATGGTGTAGCTTCTAATGAACTTACAACTGGCCAGCGGATCAAAGTCTTGCGAGGTCCATTCGATGGTGTTGTAAGTGTTTCCAGACGCAGAATAAGTCTTCAAGTCGGTGGTCGCTATGCAGGAACCTTTCCCGCCGCCATTGGCAAAGGTTTCGTGAGCCGCACAGGCACCTCAGTGAAATTGATTGATATTCAGGATGATACGAAAATCCAAACCACCCAGACAGTTCCCGTTGGCTATCATCCCAAAAGTCGATCCGTAATCATTCTCGATGGCGGGTTACGTATTCAACCAGCCGACGATCCTGGCTTTGTCATGAAAACACCAGAAGACAATGTACTTCTCGTATCATCCGCTGACTTCAACGATTTAGCCGGCATTCTTGGCCAAGGATCACAACTACTTGTTCGAGAATAGTGCTCTTTTTCGGTATCTCGGCCAACTTTTTGTGAAGGTATCACCTTTGACGGTCCGAAGAAAGATTCGGGTTGTTTGGGAATTGCGGGGAACAGCCGCCGTGTTTGATTACGCCTTGGATAAATAGGCAGGGGAGGCAGATAGGTGTATCTTCAAAAGGGACCAAACCGAAAACTCTGTTTCTCTCTGTGCCTACTTTTTTCATCCATTATCACTTTTGTAAGTAATGGATGCACCATGTGCCCATCACCTTTTGATTATTCAGGCACAGTGCCCGGCTCTGTAAATCAAAACGATTTTCGAATACGGGCAAATGGCATCCTTCCCATTTGGAGACGACCAAAACCGTGGCCTCCAGTTGTGTCTCAGGAGTCCGAAGAGCCTCACTTAGCGGCCAGTGATGTTTCTGATGACACCCCAGCAGTATCTCGCGTAATCGTGGCATCACATGCCGAAGAGGTGCCAACCATCCGAAGAAATAGTTCCATTCTTATAGAACACTCACTCCAAGCAATACCTCTAGACGAGGACGAACAGACTGAGAAAAATAATTCTAGTTCTTCTGAAACAACTACCGAAAGTGCCGACTCACTGTCGCCTGGAGGTTCTTAGCAAAAAACAAAAAGAATGAGCGAACCACATTTCGGCTTAATATTGATCTCAACTGGAACGCAAGTCTGGCTTCCAGTCATTTTGTAACACCGCATTTTTCGGCACGACAATCACGCCATCTCGAATCGTAAACTGCGTGCTCTCAGGCAGTTCCGTCAGTCCACGATCATTAATGATTTTGGCCCGACTTCCAATTCGCACGTTTTTATCAATAATTGCCTTCTCAATGATGGTTCCGTCACCGATTCCTAGAGGTGGAACATTTTGGGACAAGTCAACTTTCAGATGTTCTGGTGTCTCGTAGTAGTCGTTTCCTAGAATAACTGAGTTACGGATAACTACGTCTTTGCCAATCTGGCACCGCAAACCTATGATGCTATTCTCAATGACGGTGCCCGCACCGATAGTACAACCATCTGAAATGAGGCTCCCTTGCACACGAGCCCCATCCACTCGAGAAGGTGGCAAAAATCGGGCTCGTGAGTAGATGGGCGCGTGTGGTGCGGCTAATTCAAACGGTGGTTTTGATGACGCGAGATCGATGTTGCACTGATAGTATGAGCGGATCGTTCCGATATCTTCCCAGTACCCATCAAAAGGGTGGAGCTGAACACGCTTTGCACGAATTGCAGCCGGGAAAACCTCCTTACCAAAATCTTGATAATCGGTTTTGAGTAATAGATCCAACAAACAGTCGCGATCAAATAGATATATTCCCATGCTAGCCATGAGGCTTCGGCCCGCTGCTTGAATGCCCGCCTGTTCGATCCATGCGGGATCAGTCCGAACTAAATCGAGCTCAGCAGCCGTTTTAGGTTTTTCTAGAAACCCCTCCACACGGCCTGTTGAATCAAATCGCATAATTCCAAATGACGACGAAACATCATCGGCGACAGGAATTCCAGCGATTGTCACATCCGCGTTATTTGCCTCATGGGTTGCTAAAAGATCGGCATAATTCATTCGATACAGCTGGTCACCGGAAAGCACCAATACCTGTTTAATATCAGAATCTTGAAGCAACTTGATGTGCTGCCGAACAGCATCAGCCGTCCCTTGATACCATGCCATAGCTTCATTGGTTTGCTGTGCAGCCAATATTTCGACATAGCCACCACTGAAGGCGTCGAATCTGTATGTGCGACGAATATGCCTATGCAGGCTCACTGAATTAAATTGGGTCATTACATAGATTCGTTGCACACCACTATTGATACAGTTCGATAGCGGTACGTCGATGATGCGATATTTACCAGCAAGAGGAACCGCAGGCTTTGAACGGTCTCGTGTCAGAGGATAAAGCCGCGTCCCACGACCTCCGCCAAGCACCAAAGCCAATACATTACTCACACTCATCCAATGATTCTCCGCGTTGAGGGTGCCTCAACAAAATTACAAAGTGGATATGTGGCACCACAAATCCCCTCTTGTACATGCTACGTTGCTCCGGCCTCAGGACCAAGTAACCCTCATTGAAAACTGACAAACAGTCTCGTGGAACAGGTCATTCCACACCAATTTTTCCGAACACCACACCTGTACCATTTATCTCCTCGATACATTCATGACGGCCCGGTCATTTCTTGAGAACAAAGTTCACCATCCGACCTGGTACAGCAACTACTTTCACAACCGTCTTTCCCGCGAGTATCGCCGCAATTTTTGGCTCTGCCACTGCAGCAGCTTCTAGCCCCGCGGCATCTGTACCCATAGCCACAGTGATACGTGCACGAAGTTTACCTTGAACCTGTACTGGAATTTCTAGAATGTCGTCCTGAAGCCAACGTTCGTCTACAGGAGGCCAGGCAGCCAGCGAGACAGGGCTTTTATTCCCCAAGATAGTCCAAAGCTCCTCTGCAATATGAGGTGCAAAAGGAGAAAGTACCGACACGAAAAGAGAAAGCATCTCCCGCGGTCGCTCTTGAAGTGGTGTGGCAAAGTTTACAAATTCCATCATCTTTGCTATCGCGGTATTAAATGAGAGTGATTCAATATCCGACGTTACTTTGTCAAGCATGCGATGTGCCGCTCGCATCTGTTCATCAGTAGCCTCTTTGTCTGTAACTTGTGGCGCAAGCTGAATATCTTCGGCTCCCTCGTCAACCACGAGTCGCCAGCACCGATCAAGAAAGCTTCGGACTCCTCCAACACCAGAGGTGCTCCATGGCTTCGTTGCCTCAAGAGGCCCCATAAACATCTCGTACAGTCGCAATGCATCAGCACCAAACTCTCGGACAATTTTGTCCGGATTCACGACGTTTCCACGACTTTTGGACATCTTATAGGCTCGGCTCTCCACACGTACTTCCGGCGCATCCCGAAGCACAAAGTGCTCGCCTTGCTTTTCTACATTCTCAGCAGCAACCTTGGTCGGAACGTCTGACTTGTTCTGCTGGCCCGCTGACACCCAACCACCTGAACTTCCCCGATACCCAGTAAACTCAACCTCACCAAGAATCATTCCTTGATTCACCAGTCGAGCAAAGGGTTCAACTGCAGAAACGTACCCCCGGTCATAAAGCACTTTGTGCCAGAATCGGCTGTAGAGAAGATGAAGAACAGCATGCTCAGCTCCACCCACATACAGATCAACAGGCATCCAGGCCTTCTCAATCTCTGGATCAATGAACTGTTCATGATTCGTGGGATCAAGAAATCTCAGGTAATACCAGCACGAACCAGCCCATTGAGGCATTGTATTTGTTTCTCGACGGTATCTTTTACCGTCTCGTTCAACGTACAGCCAAGCATCATTGGCTCGAGAGAGTGGCGGATTAGGTGTTTTTCCTGGCCGAAAGTCATCGAGCTCAGGAAGTGGTACCGGCAACTCGTGTGGATCAAGTGGCCGAACAACACCTGTTGGCTGACCTGACTCATCAATCTCGTGCAAGATAGGAAATGGCTCACCCCAGAATCGCTGACGACTAAAGAGCCAATCACGCAATTTATAGTTCGTTGCGGGCCTCCCAAGCCCTCTATCAAGTAAGTCTGCAGCCACTTTTTCAATAAAGGCTTCACTGCGCATACCTGTATACTGACCAGAATCGACTGATCTGCCATAGCCAGTAAATATTTCGGTGTCCTCAGTAGCGTCATCTATTGGCTCAACAACCGAAACGATCTTCAAATTGAATATCTGAGCAAATTCAAAATCCCTGCTGTCGTGGGCTGGCACTGACATAATTGCTCCTGTGCCGTATGAAGCGAGCACATAATCAGCCACCCAGATTGGCACCGATTCACCGGTCAATGGATGGATGCAGTATGAGCCTGTGAAGACACCTGTTTTTTCCTGCGCTAAATCTGTTCGATCGAGATCACTCTTATGACATGCCGCCTCACAATACGCATTCACCACGTCTGCTTCAGCAGGAATAGTTACTTGATTTCGCAGCGGATGCTCTGGTGCGATGACCAAGCAACTCACTCCGAACAAGGTATCTGGTCTTGTTGTGTAAATCCGAAGACAATCACTCGGTGCTTTCACCGGGTGTTCATTGCTTTCACGCGAACTCTTCCAGACAAGAAAAGCATCTTTTGAATCTTTTTCTGACGAGCCTTGTGGTGGAAGAAAAAAATCTACTTCTGCACCCGTGCTACGACCAATCCAGTCTCTCTGAAGTTTTTTAATACTCTCTGGCCAATCAAGACCGTCTAACTCTGTCCCAAGGCGATCAGCGTATGCTGTGATTCGCAACATCCATTGCCGTAGTGGTAACCGGACAACCGGATGACCGCCGCGCTCACTGAGCCCACCTATAACTTCTTCATTAGCAAGTACCGTTCCAAGTTCCGGGCACCAGTTAACAGGTGCTTCCGACTGGTATGCAAGGCGGTGATCATCGCGGTAGGAATTCACTGCTTCTTCACCTGATTCCTGAATATCCTCAGGAATCGGAAGGTCTGAGATCGGTCGACCCTGTTGTCGATCAGCATCAAACCACGTGTCGTACAAAAGCAGAAAAATCCATTGTGTCCAACGAACAAACTCTGGATCTGTAGTGGAGGTCTCGCGCTCCCAGTCATAGCTGAACCCAAGCATTTGTAACTGCCGCCTGAACGTAGCGATATTTCGCTCTGTGCTTTCTCGTGGCGGAGTGCCCGTGCGTATTGCATGCTCTTCAGCCGGTAACCCAAAGGCATCGAAACCCATTGGATGAATAACGCTTGTACCCCGCATGCGTTCAAAACGACTCACAATATCTGTCGCGGTGTAACCCTCCGGATGACCAACGTGCAAGCCGTCACCACTCGGATACGGAAACATATCGAGAATATATGCCTTTTTACCGCTCGGAAGACGGGGTGAACGAAATGTTTTCTGCTCAGCCCACCAAATTTGCCATTTCGGTTCTATGACAGACGGGTTGTATTTTGGCATTAGTCGGTCAACGCTATCGGTTTAAGGGATGTATGATGATTGGACGCTACAATTTGTTGAGTCTAATAGACCGGAAAGTTCCGACAACGCTTCGGCAAGAGCCACGGGTACGGCGATAAAACCCAAGATCTTCAGCAATTCGTTCACTCAAGGGGGCCAGACTTTTGAATCGAGAGACACATCCTGATGAACCTGGGAAACACTTCCATATTCCTGCGTGCGAGATCTCTTCGACGCCCCACCATCAGCTTCTGAAAAGCCTGCGAGATGCCGGCCGGCGGCTTAAAATGGCAGACTCGCTTGGGACACGACTCAACGGCCGTCAACTTCTTACTCGGATTCTCGCCGCGAGACTTGTTCTCGAAAAAACTCTTGATCCTTCCGAAAAGCGGGTCGGCATTCTGCTCCCTCCTACTGCTGGCGCTGCAATCGTAAACGCCGCACTTGCGCTTATGGGCCGCGTCGCTGTAAATCTGAACTACACATCTTCCCAATCAATACTTGAAACATGTATTGAACGCGCCGGGATTCGACACGTGATATCCAGTCCAACATTTTTATCTCGGATCGAACTGGATGTCGGGGATTTTCTTCTTGATGCTGCTGATCTACGCAAAAGACTTACGACCCTGCAAAAGATCCAGGCCTGGTCAGAAGCAACCCTTATGCCACTATCACTTCTCGAACGGCACCTCGGCCTAGGGACCATTCAGCCTGATGATGTTCTGACGATTATCTTCACCTCGGGCTCAACAGGTGACCCAAAAGGTGTTGTTCTTAGCATTGAAAATGTTGGGAGTAATGTTCGGGCAATTTCTGATTTACTCCACCTTTCTCCAGCTGACACCGCACTCGGCGTACTACCTTTCTTTCACTCATACGGCTACACAACCGCCCTATGGGTACCACTCATGCTTGAGCCTGCGGTTGTCTATCACACTAATCCCCTTGATGCAAAAGTTGTTGGCAAACTTGCAAGGGACTATCACGCAACTGTTTTAATGGCGACGCCTACATTCTTAAGAACGTATATTCGCCGTACGGAGCCGGACGACTTTTCAACACTTGAAGTTGTTTTTGGTGCTGCTGAAAAACTGACAACAGATGTCACAGACGCATTCGAAGAGAAATTTGGCGTCCGGCCCCGTGAAGCGTACGGTGCAACGGAACTCTCTCCTTTAGTAGCAGCAAACGTACCGCCCTCTCGCCATGTTCCAGGTAGGGCAATCGACGCCCGAGAAGGGACGGTTGGAAAACCAATACTTGGCTGCACCGCAAAGATTACGGAGCGAGAGGGGTTTGATGAACTACCCATCGGCGAAGAAGGACTTTTATGGATTCATGGACCCAATGTCATGCAGGGCTACCTTGATCGTGACGACCTTACCAAGCAGGTCATTCATGAGGGCTGGTATCGCACCGGTGACATTGCAAAACTAGACACTGATGGATTCATCACAATAACCGGTCGACAAAGCCGATTTTCGAAGATTGGTGGTGAAATGGTCCCCCATATGCTGATTGAAGAAGCTGTTAATACGATTCTTGGTGCAACCGATGGTGAACTCCTTGCCGTGGTCACCGCAGTGCCTCATGCAGCAAAAGGTGAACGCCTTGTTGTTTTATCTATGGAACATTTAGCTAACCCACAAAAAATCTGTCGCGAACTTGCCCAGTCCGGACTTCCGAATCTATGGATTCCATCGTCCGACAGCTTTACCAAAATAGAAGAATTACCTGTTCTCGGTTCAGGAAAACTTGATTTGCGAAAAATAAACGAAATTGCAAAAGGACTTTTTTGTGACAACTCAGACACCGAATAGTGCAAGCTGCCACAATCTTCCTCAGCACGTGCAATTTAGGACAATTCTCGGAAGAGCTGACGATCTCAAAGCCGATGTCTTCTTTCAAATGAGGATACCGTTTTCAAAGGAGACTGAGCCTTCCCTAACACTTGAAGGGCTTCTAACTGGCCCACTATCAACACGTGCAAGCACACTTCCTATTCGCCAGAAGATCAGAATTCACTCGCAACAAATTGTTGATAATGGCATTGAAATCCTTGGGCATTCTATTCTCACAGAGCCTGCATTTTGGACACCAAACGTGCCAATGCTCTACTCCGTAAAATGTAGATTCACTTCTTCCGGTCAAGACGTAGCTTTACTGAGTGAGACTGTCGGTCTTCGTCGTCTTGGTATTCGTAACCATTCTCTTTGGCTTGAGGGTCATCGATTCGTGATACGTGGCGTCACGTGTAGTGACAGAGACAACAAATCAACAGAACAACGGCCCACCCCTCTGAAAGACTATAAGACTGCAGAAATTATTGATTTGTCTCCAGGAGTTTCCTCTGAAACCGACTCCCAGCGACTCAAACTAGACGAGAACCTCAAATCTGCTGATGAAGATGGAAGACCAATAATTGTTCGTCTACACCCTAAAAGTCAACCATGTTCCATTCCTGCTGTAATCTGCACTCTCACAAATCATCCTGCCGTGTTGCTAACAGTCATTCCAAACACCTTGCTGCAAGAGGTGCCGAAAATTTCCGCATATAAGGGCACGATGCTCTTTGCGACAGAAGTTTCTGCTGAACTTGCACCTCCTCCGGAATTACCAAACGGCGTTGACCTTGCCATTGTTCGGCTCTCTCAGACAGTGCCCGAGTCCTCGTGGAAGACTCCTCCGCCATATCCAGTCATTGCATGGCAGACAGGAGTGCCTTCGCAGCGGCAGGAATGCGATCGGCTTCAGGCTTTGCTCGCCAACTGGAGAACCACTTCAAAAAGTCCGCCATCTTCCTGGGATTGGGCTGGGTTTCTCGCTGGCGACGAAATGATTCACCACCAAACTTAAACAAGTTCGTCAAATGCAAACTGAAAAACACTTCGATGAGTCGCGTTTTGTTCGTCAAATACGATACCAACAACTCGGAGCCGAAGGGCAACAAAAGCTTTCACAGGCACACGTAGGAATTGTTGGGTGTGGCGCACTCGGAAGTGCAACGGCAGTATCACTGACACGAGCTGGGATAGGCACTCTCACAATCATTGATCGGGATATACCAGAGTGGAGTAATCTACCAAGGCAACTTCTCTATACCGAGAAAGACGTTCGCGATGGATTACCAAAAGCGATTATTGCAGAGCAAAGACTGAGGGAGATCGACAGTAATGTACACGTGATACCCCACGTGGCTGATCTAACTGCTCACAACATCTCCGACCTGCTTGCATCGGTTGATATTATTGTTGACGGCACAGATAACTTCGAGACCCGGTTTCTGATGAATGACTTTGCCTGCCGCGAGAATATTCCTTGGATCTACGGCGGTGTCATTGGTGCAGAGGGGAGAGTCATGACGGTCATTCCTGGTAAAACGGCATGCTTGCGATGCCTCATTCCTGACCTACCAACTCCTGGCAGCCTACCAACATGCGATACAGCCGGCGTGCTAGGAGCTGCGGTAATGGTCGTTGCTGGAATCCAGACAGCAGAAACGATCAAGGTCATCGTCAATCGTGAACAAGATACGGAGAGTAAACTGTTCGTATTCGATCTTTGGGATTCTACATGGAAGACTATTGATCTTCGATCACTTTCAGAAGCTGGTTGCTTAAGTTGCCAAGGGGATGACTATGAATGGCTCGACACGTCTCGGTACCAGACAGCCATTCTCTGTGGGCAAGATGCAGTACAATTCCACCATCCTGGCAAAACACCTGACCTTTGCAATATTGCAAAGAACCTCAGTTGTTTTGGAAATGTGACCGAAAATAAATGGCTCGTACGGACGGAAGTGGAACCCGGAATCGTCGTATCTGTTTTTGCTGATGGTCGGCTTATCGTTACTGGGACACGCGATCCTTCCCAGGCCCGTGCCATTGTGTCCAAATGCGTTGGAATGTAACCCGCTCTCTAAGCCAAAGTTGCTGCAGTCATTATTTTTTTCTCATTAGCCTCATCTCGAGAAAATTCAGCAGTAACCCTTCCTTCAGCCATGACAATGATTCGATCTGAAAGCGTCAGTAATTCTGGTAATTCACTAGATGTTAGTACGACTGCCAAACCACTCTGACATAATGTGTCAATGAGTTCGTACAACTCAGCTTTTGCACCGACATCTATGCCACGGGTTGGGTCATCCAGCAAGAGCACGTGAGGCTTCGTAAGCAACCAACGACTAATGATACATTTCTGCTGGTTCCCGCCGGACAGCTCCGATATGCTTGCTGTTAATGAGGGGGTCTTGATGCCAATCTGATTCATCGGCTTGGCAACAATGCCCTCTTCTGCCTTCTTGCTTAGAAGTCCATTCCGAATCGCATGAAATAAGCTACAGATGCTTATATTTTCTGTCACATTCAGATTCAAAAAAATCCCCAGCCGCTTTCGGTCCTCTGGCACCATTACCAAACCGGCTTTACAGGCGTCTGACGGATGAGCAAAGCTGACAGCCTGCCCACCGAGTGAAATTGTTCCCTGCCACTGACTATTGGATGCTCCAAAAATGGCTTCGAGTACTTCGGTACGACCGGCCCCCATGAGACCTGCAATACCAAGAACTTCACCAGCGTGAACACGAAATGACACATTGTGCAATTGCACGCTTTGACTTGAGTCTTGTGAGGCTACACACAAATCTTTAACTTCAAGTAGGCACTTTCCGACCGTTTGCTGACTACGAAAACGGTGCTCTGAAATCTCACGACCAACCATCCAACCTGTCACCTCAGAGGCTGTCGTTTCTGTTTTATTAACAGTACAAACATGCCGACCATCTCGCAGAATCGTAATCCGATCAGCCAATCGAAACACTTCATCCATTTTGTGTGAGATATAAAGGATTGTGCAGCCCTGCAGACGTAATGTGGCAATAGTTCGTTCGAGTCGCTCCGTTTCCGCATCCGTGAGCGCACTTGTTGGTTCATCCATGACGATAATTGATGCCTGCAATGAAAGGGCTTTCGCAATTTCAACAAGCTGCTGATCGCCAACTCGTAATCCGCTTGTCATTTCTTCTGGTGATATGGATGCATCAAGTAAACCTAGTAACTCTTGTGCTTTTCTTTTCGCAATAGCATCGTTCAAAAAGCCGAACCGTGTTCTTGGCTCGCGCCCAAGAAAAACATTGGCGGCGACCGTCAACTCTTCTACGAGCTCTAGCTCCTGATGAATGATTGCAACACCAGCATTTTCGGCATCACGAGTACTGTGAAATTGCACGCTTTGGCCGGCTATCTCAAGTTCACCAGCGTCCGGCTGATGAACTCCTGACAAAATCTTCATCAGCGTACTTTTACCAGCTCCGTTTTCACCACAAATAGCGTGAACCTCACCACGTCGCACCTGCAGGGTCACGTCATCAAGTGCTACTACTCCAGGAAATTGCTTTGTAATTCCCCTCATCGCAACAGCAACTTCCGCCTGTTTGTTCATTGTGAATTGCTAACCTGCGCCTTTTTATCATGACTTCGATTCTCCCAGATCCGCAAGGCAACTAACGCGATGAAAGCAGTGAAGCCCGCTGCCACACCACTAGCTGCACCGGTCGTCATGGACGCAAGACTTCCCGCAAGCAAGGCAAGCACAGGGATCGTACAGAGCCCCAGAGACCCTGGCAAAATACGACGATCGTGCCGCAGACCATTCACCCCTTGAGCAAATGTGACCGCAAGAACAACGACGACTCCTACAATCAATCCCTCGTAGACGTCGGCACCAGTCTTTATGATTTTTGATACTGCATCGATAACAACTCGCAGAAAAAATGCTCCAAGAACCGTCCCCTGAACTGTACCCACACCACCAGAGAGCGAACAACCACCAACAACGGCAGCAGCGATAGCGTTGAGTTCGTGCCCTCTTCCCTGATTGACGGGAGCAGCCACAGATTCATTTGCAATATAGAAAAGTCCTGCAAGGGCAGCTGTCATCGCTCCAAAACAATACGCAAACCATTTCACATTCTCAGTATGTATACCCGCAAGGCGGGCGGCTTGCTCGTTTCCTCCAAGTGCTTTGAGATGGCGACCAAGCACCGTTCGAGAAAGCATGAGCCATGTAAAAAATGCCAAGACCAAGAATGTCACAACCGAAAACCAGACATTATCTCGTACGACCTTGAACGCTGGGTCGGCAACATTAATGAGTGCACTTTTAGTGGGTGTAAGAACCGCTGTACTACTTTCGCAGAGTGCCCTCGCAAAACTCCGCAGGCCTACAAGTGTTGCAAGTGTCGCAATAAATGGGGGAAGACGAACAACAGTAATAAGCCAGGTATGCAATGTCCCAACAAAAAAACCAGTCAAAAGGCTCGCCAGAACTGCAATGAACACCACCGCCGAACCAACTGGCTTAAATGCCATCATTTCAGTGGGGGCAAGTGCCAACATGGTCACAGAACAAACCGTCCCGGACAATGCGATCATGGAACCACTCGAAAGATCGATCCCGCCGGCAATGATGACTACCGCGGCACCCAGTGAAAAAATCCCGAGCATTGCGCTATTACGAGCTATATCTCGCAGGCTTTCAAACGGCCGAAAAAAATAGGTGTGGTTAGAATCAACAAGTGCCGTAAGGACAATCGCCAGTACAATTGCCACAAGTAACGACCACTCATTCTGCGAGGGCCACCATCTCCTCAGGGCATGAAGCGGAAATGGGCTCCATAATTTCATCAGGGCAACCTTTCAGCCACATTTCATCTGGGTAGCCATAGAATCAGGAACTCGACAAGCCATATTTCTTCAACCATTCCCGAAAGACGGACAGGGACAAAACCTCAAGGGTTCCTGCTGAAACTGCAGACTCGAGATCCTTTTTTGATATGGGCGCATCTTCATCATTCTCCCAAGCATCAGGAATAATCAGACGCAAGCCAGTCGTAAATTTATCTCCTTCAGGCTGACCAAACTCTGGAAACATCTCCGTAAGGACAGCATCCTGCCCGTCGTGCATTGCGAGCAACAGGCGAACAGTTTGAACACCCATCTCAAATGGATTTTGGACGATCATACAGTCGATGTTTCCGTTCGCCATATGCTCGATAGCTTGAGCCGCTGCATCAAATGTAAAGATTGAAACCTGGTCACGAACCCCACGTTCCGCTACGACTTCAGCGATTGCCGGTGCATTGTAAGCCCAGATTCCGACAAGAGCTTTCACATCTGGATGATTCACAAGAGCCGTTCGCACATTATCTCTGGCTCGTGAATGGTCAAATGAATCAGCCATTCGGTCAACCTCACTGTAGTTTTCTCCAATCGCTTCACGACAGCCATTCATTCTGGCTCTGGCATTATCGTTATCCGTGAATCCCGTGAACTGAATAAAATCACCCTCAGTCACGCCACGAGACTCCAAGACTTTTCTCCCTGCTGTCCCCAACAGACGCCCAGCGATCGAATTATCTGTTCCTATGTAGTACGGACGTCCATCTGAGAAAAGCTTCTGGTTAATATCTCCGTCGACGGTGATTACTGGCACACCTTTTTCAGTCAACCGCTTCATCTCTTCGACGATGGCAACATTTTCTGCCTGAATAACAGAAATAGCTACTCCCGCTACATCTGCTTGCGTGACGAGTTGCCTAAGACGATCAATCTGTCCTTGAGCCGTCGCGTTGTTTTTTTCCATCACAACTTCGAGGCTTTTATCGGCAAGAGAAAACTTTTCTGCTCCAACTTGCAGCCCGGCATTTAATACATCGAAATACGGATCATCTCCATTCGTAATAAAAATAAAACGTTGGGGTCCTTCTGCAGCTTTTTTCACATCGGCTGGCGAGTTGACATTCGATTCGTTGCAACCAGTCACGCCAAGTCCAACAAGAACAAGCAAAACAAGATAACAGGGACGCATGGATCGTAAGGAAACAAATAGCATGACTTCTATTCTCTTTGCTTGGTTTTAGTTATGACGCATGGCATTGAAGCATGTATGTCACGAATCGCTATCACAACCTACTGCTACCCGCCCTCGCTGGCCTAATAGTGTAAGCCACTTTTCCGAAGATGCACTATCGGCTGATCTGCAGAACTTATTTCTCCAGCAAGGATGTCAGCCACGACGATAGCGTGGTCTCCACTGCTTTGTTCAGGGCCGGCCGGCAAAAAAACAGGCCTTGCCTTGCACTCCATCCAGCCCACCGAATCCTGAAGTATCCCGGCCCCACAAGGAGATCTCCGAATGTTGATACCAGCGAACGGCTCACCTTCTATCGCTGGTGGTTTACCAAATTTACCAAGGAGTCTTCGCTGATTTTCAGAAAGTATATTTACAACAAACCGGAAATTTCCGTCGCTAATCGATGAGAGAAACCGTCGCCCAGTTCCTACAGCAATAGATATCGCTGGCGGATCGAATCCTGCTTGCATGAGCCAACTTGTCAGCATGGTCTTATCAACTGCCTCTTCTTGCCACGTAACGACAAAAAGGCCACCTGGAATTCGCCCAAGAATTGGACCAATTGCCTCAGTAGAACCTTTCAAAGAATCACTGTCTGACATGTAGGAACTCCTTCCCCATAAACATTGTCTCACTTTTTAGAAACAATCGATTTTGGAAATAATAACAGGAAATACTCTAACTTTTGAAAACTGGGTAATTTTGGCGAACGAGAGGAACACTCTGACACTCACTTTGCACAATCTCGTACCTCCGCCACAGAAACCAGGAAAACAACATAGACAAGGGGATCCGCCCACCCAAGAGCATCTAGGAAAAATCACTAGATGCTCAAAAACTGTGTGAAACCGACGATGGTTCCAGACGAAAAAGACTCTAGAGTAATGTTGTCACACGAGTGTGTGAAAATCATAAAAATTTTCTTGACGCGACAAACAGTACGTTCAAATCTTGTCATCACACCATCACATGTCGCCAGAAAACACACCCACCATTCGCGAGAGCACTTCGGCAAGTGTGCGAAATGCTCTCGCGTGCTTCCCATTGATTGGCACATTTACGGCACTGCTACTGTTTTCCTGGCATGTCAATATTGTACTTGCCAAACCACATGGTCAGGACTCAAAGCAATGGTCGAAGGCTTCCTCTGAAAACAACAGCAGTGGTCAGAAACAGGAACTAAAATTCATTCAGTTAGGCTCAATACTGTCAGAGCCTGAACATGCCAATGGTTTCTACAACGAAGTCGATGAACAGGAGTTCATGCCCACAATACCGGCAGACGGGCAACCCATTCACGTTCTACCTCCAGTTGAACCTCATGGACCAGTTATTTTGGACATGCCGTACAACGGCATGCCGGGTTGTGAAAGCTGTGCAATCCCAGGAAATAACTACGGTGATTGCTTTGATAATCTATGGGCACCACGTCCCTGGTGTTGGCAGTTACTTCCAAATAATTTGATCTACACGAGTTACCTTGCAGGCCCCAAAGAACCTCGGCTCGCAACGGTTTGGTACGACGACACGGGTCCCTCACCTATCCCTGGTCGTCGTGGAGAACAAAACGGCTGGCTCTGGGACTCAACCCTCGGTGGAAGAGTTTCCGTTCTTCGATACGGCTCCAATACGGAATTGCACCCACAGGGTTTCGAGGTGCAGTTAGAAGGGGCAGCCTTCATAAGGCTGGACCCTGAAGATGATCGTGACCTTCGGTCCGCTGATTACCGCTTTGGTATTCCATTGGTCTACGGTATTGGTCGCTGGCAGACGAAGCTTGCGTACTATCACAATAGTGCGCATATCGGCGATGAGTTCTATAAAAAGTATCATCCTCTGGGATTTGATCGTGTGAACTATGTCCGTGACGTTATTGTTCTGGGAAATTCATACTACATGTACGACTGGCTCCGGATTTACGGAGAAGCCGGTTGGTCATTCTTCAATGCTGGCGGATCGAAACCGTGGGAGTTTCAATTTGGTACTGAATTAATTCAGGCTCGACCGACAGGAATTCGGGGAGCACCATTTTTTGCAGTGAATGGAATGACTCGCCAGGAACTCAATTGGGGAGGGAACGTCTGTACTCAAATTGGATGGGCGTGGCGAGGCTATCAAAGTGAAAAACTGCTTCGGATTGGCTTTGAATATCTTTACGGCTCTGACCCACAGTATGAATTTACAGAGACCAATCCCACTACCGGGAAGATTACTGCATTGAATCAGAATCGTGCTGGCATTGGCATGTGGTATGACTATTAATCGTGATTCGCTGCGCGTGATCTAAGTCCGTAGGTACAGGCGAACTGATGGGATAAACTTGGCCCATGCCACTTCTCGCTATTGAGACAACCTGTGATGAAACAGCTGCTGCAATCATTTCGCAAGAGAGACGGATTCTTTCTAGCGTTGTAGCAAGCCAAGATGAGCTACATGCTCGCTGGCGGGGTGTCGTACCGGAAATTGCCTCACGGGCACATGTTGAACGAATTATTCCAATCATTGATCAGGCAACCAATGAGGCTGGTATTCAACAATCGCAAATCGAAGCAGTTGCAGTGGCTATTCGCCCAGGATTAATCGGCTCTCTTCTTATTGGTCTTTCGGCCGCAAAAGCGATAGCTTCATCGCTACAAGTACCACTCATTGGATATGACCATCTTGCTGCTCACCTCTACGCCTGCCGATTAGCGTTCGGTGAAGAACTGCAGTATCCTGCGATTGGACTCGTAGCCAGTGGAGGCCATACCTCGCTCTTTCAACAGCATAGTCCAATTGCCCTCCAGGCTCTCGGAGGCACTATCGATGATGCCGTTGGCGAAGCGTTTGATAAAGTCGCAAGCCTGCTTGGACTCGGATATCCTGGCGGACCACAGATTGAACAACTAGCGCAGAATGGCAATCCGCGGTCTCACCGATTGCCACGGCCACTTGCGAACGACTCCTCTCGCCTTGATTTTAGTTTCAGTGGTCTCAAAACGGCTGTTCGCTACCGGGTATGGCCGCCCCAAGCTCAACATGCACGAAGTTTAACGGACCAGGAACGCGCTGATCTCGCGGCCTCTTTTCAGCAAGCAGCTGTCGAATCTGTTGTTGCCAAAGTGGGTTTAGCCATCCAGAAGACAGGCTGCCGTGTTGTCACCGTTGGAGGTGGTGTGACAGCAAACAAAGTACTGCGGAGTGCCCTTGAAGATCTAGGAAAACGACATCGTGCGACGATTCTTATTCCTCCAATGAACCTTTGCACCGATAACGCCGCAATGGGTGCAATTGCCTGGGAGCATATTGAGCGCAATGATATTGCTAATCTTGAGCTAGATGCCCGTCCTAATATTTATCGAAAAAAGCAACCAGTACGCTAGACGCCATGACGTGTCTCATCAATAACATGCACCTCGCCGCTTACCACGTCATACATCATTCCGACAATACCAAGCCGCTGCTCTTGTACCTGGCCTGTAAGTGCCTTACTCCCCTCGAGCAGTTTTCGAACAACCCGAACAACGTTACGCCGGGCAACTGAATCAATAATCTCTTGCTGCGATTCGACTGTCGAAGACGCAATACCACGGCAGTCGTCCTCGTCAATAACCTTTGCCACCTCCCGAAGAATACTTCTGGCATGCACACATTCTGGAACAAGTGATTGATCGGGACAACAATAATTCGTCACGGACGACTCAATCGCGCCGCACCTCGTGTGCCCAACAACTGCCACTAATTTTGCTCCGGCGACGATCGCTGCAAACTCAATACTACCGATCACCTCCTCGGTTGTGATATTACCTGCCACGCGAACACTGAGAACATCACCAAGACCAAGGTCAAAAATTGCCTCAGCCGGTGAACGTGAATCGATACAACTTAAAATCACCGCAAGAGGGTGCTGCCCTGTCGCAGTTGCGGTTCTTTGCCTTTCCATACTTCTCTTGAGGGGCTCTCCTACGCGAAAGCGACTATTGCCCTCGAGTAACATCGCCAGCACCTCTGCAGGACTCGTAGACTGCTGCACTTCATGACTTGAATGCTCAACAAATCGTATTTCGTCATGAAGGCTTGGATACCGTTCACCAAAGCCAACTAGACTCAACTGGACCCATCGAGCAGGTGCCCCTGTTTTCTGAAAGTCAGATAATAAGTCAATCACATCGGGATCAATATAGTCTGCATTTGAGGCATCGATTAACAGCGTCCCCCCTGGTGGAACATCATATAAAACAGACTGCAAAGCAGCACGATTGAAGAACGTCACCTGGTTTGCCAATTCAACACGGATAATATTTCCTGATGCATGACGCTCAAGTTTTTTAGTGAGTGGCCGCCGATAATTGGAGTGCAAGATAAAAATAATACTGCAGGTCAGCCCAATGCCAATTCCTACTAAAAGATCGGTGAGGACAATTGCAAGAACTGTTGCAACGAATGGTATGAACTGGGAGTACCCCTCTTGCCACAACTGATAGTAGCGTTTTGGGTTCGTCAATTGGTAGCCAGTCTTGATCAAGATAGCAGCAAGTGTTGCCAAAGGTATTTCATTCAGCCAGGCAGGAAGAAGCAAGACACACATCAACAACAAAAGACCGTGTGAAACAGTCGCGAATCGTGTCCGTGCCCCAGCATTGACATTCGCAGTCCCGCGGATCACTGCTGCACTCACTGGCAACCCACCTAAGAAACCACAGATTACATTTCCAGCGCCCTGCGCTAAAAGCTCTCGATTTCGAGGGGTACGCTGCTGTCGCGGATCAATCTTGTCGACGGCCTCAATCGCCAAAAGTGACTCAAGACTCGCAATAATTCCGATGGTTGCGGCGGAAATGTAGACTCTGGAATCAGCGAGGGATGAAAAATCGGGGAAGGTTATAAGGCCCATCAATCCATCTGGACCATTAGGCAGTGGAACAGAAACAAGGTGAGTAGGACCGATAGCCCACGGACTACCCATACGTTTGAGCAAAACATTTACGGCGGTGCCGCCAATTACTGCAATAAGGGGGCCGGGGATACGTGTTCTCCGCAACCATTTGATTTGATCCCAGGCAATAACGACAAGAAGAGACCCAATGCCTATTGTTGCTGCACCTGGCAAGAAATACTGAATGGACTTCGGCAGGTCTGAAAATGTTGTCTCGCGGTCTGGTTGGTTAAACGACATCTCACCTATTGGGTCAATGTCATACCCGATCAAATGCGGGAGTTGTTTCAGGATGATAATTACGCCAATTGCCGCTAGCAGCCCCTTAATAACACTCGTTGGAAAAAATGAAGATACAAACCCTGCTTTCAGGAAACCTAAAACCAACTGAATCACACCTGCCAACAAGACGGCAGTTAGAAAAGCATCAAATCCACCCAGCGCTGTTGTTTGCGCAGAAACTATGGCAATCAATGCTGGTGATCCACCTGAGACACTCGTGCGAGACCCGCTCAACCCGCCAACAACTATGCCTCCCACAATTCCGGCAACAATACCGGAAAACAGTGGTGCCCGAGCAGCTAAGGGCACACCAAGACAGAGTGGTAACGCGACCAGAAAAACAACAACGCCCGCCATAAGGTCAGACAGAAAATATTCTGGAATAAAGCCACGTTTTCGCATCTCACGAGAACCCTAATAGATATTTTCTCAGATCACGCTTCTAATGAAATAGACTCAAGAGAAATGTACCTTCCACCCCCTTATCTCGTCCACGCCCAATATAAACATGACTACGACCAACGGGTTGGCGGTGACTGAAAACAAGAGCAATATCCTCACCGAATAACCTGACTCCATAGGCCACAGAATAGAAACATCTCACACATGACTGCAGCCGGCTATATCACCGACCTTGATTATATTCCGGGTTTCTACCCGCACATGTCACCTACAGCAATGCGATACGCTGCATCACTGAATCGTGTCAATCCTCCGGAGACTGCTGATGGCTTTCGATACCTTGAGCTTGGATGTGGACTTGGACGATCTCTCACCACACTTGCTGCAGCAAATCCGCAGGGGGAATTCATTGGTGTCGACATCAATTCAAGTCATATTGAATCAATTGAAAAAGACATATCGGCAGGTGGTCTGACAAATGCACAAGCCATTACTTCTGATTTCGTAAACATTAATGAAGACATAGGCACATTTGAATTCGTGGCTCTCCATGGTGTCTTTAGCTGGGTATCACCGGTGGTAAGAGAACAAATACTCACTCTTGCAAAGAAACATCTTACGCCAGGCGGCCTTCTTCTTGTCAGTTACAACGCAATGCCTGGCTGGGCTCACCTGCAGCCAATTCGAGGAATTCTTCGCCAGTACGCAGCACTGAGACAGGGTGACACGACTCAAAGAATTCGTGATGCCCTGAATTACCTCGTATTCATACGTGACAAAAAGGCAAAATACTTTGAGGACAATCCTCGTGCGGCAGCGTACGTCGATGGCCTTCTGAAGCAAGACTTACGGTACCTGGCTCATGAATACCTCAACGAGCATTGGACTAGCTTCTATTTTTCAGAGGTGGCTTCCATGTTTGGCACAGCCGAAATGGCATTCGTTGGAAGCCTCCCAATCCATACGAATTTTTGGGACCTGTGCGTGCGACCAGAATTTCAAGACCTTTTCCGTACGACCAGTAATCGACTTGTTACTGAATCGCACAAAGATTTTTGTGCAAACACTGCATTCCGTTGGGACATCTATTCGAAACAACCGCAGGTGATTGAAAATACTGAGGCTCGGGTCGACCTTATCAAAGGTCTTTTCTTTCGGGCCATTCGTGATGATGTGAAACTACCACACCAGGTAAATCTTGGTGTTGTAACATCAACAGTCCAAGGCCCTCTGTACGAAACCTTACTTTCAATACTCTCACATGAATCATTAGAACTACCACAAATTCTTGGCCATCAGCGACTCACTGGAAACGCTCCTGCTGACGTCATTCGTGCTATTGACGCTGGCGTGGCTATGGGACTTTTTGAAGTCTCTGCTAGCCCCATCTTGAGCACAGAGGATACCGTACAAAAAAAACCTTTCGTCTCCTTGCCATTCAATCAGTCTGTGCTGAAGAATGATTTGCTTAGCGGTCGGCCAGTATCGCTAGCTAGTGTGGCGACAGGTACCGGACACTCACTGGGTGACTTTGATGCGGCTATACTGTATGAACTCAGCGAGGCAGGTGAAACTGGTCTAGCGGAGCGAGTCATTGCACGACTAGCTGACTCCAAACGATCTCTTCAAAAAGACGGAAAGCCTGTTACGGACAATGCAATTCGTCAGGAAATGGTTGAACAGGCCTGTGCACTATTTATCAAAACGAGCCTGCCACAATTGTCCCGGCTCGGCATTGTTGAATACAAATCCACATGAAGTGAATTCGCCTGGGATTATCTACTGCCTCAGGACGGTGGCTGTATCGGCACTATTGGTGGTGGTGCCTGAGAGGTAGGTGGCGGAACTGGATTTGCTGATGGGGGGATCACACTGGGAGAGCCAACCGGCTGGACACTAGGTTGAGCAACTGGTTGAGCAACTGACTGAACACCAGACTTTACATTGAGATCAGCAATAAGCTGCTGCACCTCAGGACGAACAGAAATACCGTTGCTACTAAATACATCGGCAGGACTCACACCATATCGTCCGTAGAGGGCACCATCCGCATTGTGATCAACGGATAAGTCAGCTCCTCCAAGAGAAACACCCAGAAAAAGACCACGGCTTCTGGCGTATGAATAGATTTCGGCACCTAACCGAGCATCAGTCGCAGCATTCGCTTGACGACCAACGGGGCCCACAGCAACCGACGCGTCCGCCCCCAATGTAACCTTCTGACCCCCAAGAATATTCGTGAGACTTTGAGGGGTTTTAAAGACCAACACAATGTCGGCTGCTTGCACACCAGCCTGAAAACCAATACTCCCACCACCCATAGTTACCATAACGGGAGGACTCCATGACTGATCCGGATTGCGAACATGAAGAACCCCCTTTCCGTAATTGACACCTAGAATAAAACCTCCTTTGACCATATTGGGAAATATGGCGACACCTGAGGCTGACTGCAGCATGCTCGGTGGAATGGCTTCTATTTGAAGATTGAAGAACTGGTCAAGCGTTTGCCGCGCCGCTATGACTGTCTGCACTTCAGTTCCTGCGACTACTGGTGCCTGTGCATGAAGATGCGTCTCGCTACTTAATGCAACTACGATTGCAAACAAAGTACAGCCCGCTGATATTTTTAAAAGCCAACTGGGAACAACGCGGATATTCATTGATTCAGTCCTTCTTAAGACATTCGGTTCATGAATAAGAAAATAGACTGAAACAGAGCTATGCGTCGACGTCAATTTTGGTCCCTGATAATTGACAGTATCAATTATCACACTGCTATTCGTCCCGCTTGGCAACCCGAAAGATTTCATCGAGTGTTGTCTGACCACTCAAAACTTTATCAAGACCATCATCGAACATGATTCGCATTCCCCCTGCTACCGCCGCTCGACGAATGTCTTGTGTCGCAGCCCCCTGGAATGCCAGTTCACGAATTTTGTTATTGAGAACCATGAGTTCAAAGATACCCATTCGCCCCTTGTAGCCGCGCTTTTGACATTTACCACAACCACGGCCTTTCATAAAAGTAGCAGTTGCCAACTGCTCCTCTGTAAAACCAGCGGCCTGTATTTCACTCTCGAGAGGTTCATGCGGCTGCTTACAATTTTTGCAATTAAGACGCACCAACCGCTGTGCTAAAACAGCGACGACACTTGAAGCAACGAGATAGGCGGGGACACCCATGTCAATCATACGTGTGACGGCACTCGGCGCGTCATTTGTATGCAACGTGCTAAACACTAAGTGACCCGTCAGCGAAGCCTGAATGCCCATTTGCGCTGTCTCAGTATCACGCATCTCTCCGACCAGAATAACGTTGGGGGCTTGTCGCAACATCGCTCGAATCACACGAGCAAAGTCGAGCCCTATTTTATGTTTGACCTCAACCTGATTAATTCCACTCAGATAGTATTCAACGGGGTCCTCGGCGGTAATAATTTTTGTATCTGGCCGATTGAGTTCATTCAGTGACGCATAGAGCGTTGTTGTTTTTCCCGAACCGGTTGGCCCCGTCACGAGAATGATGCCATTGGGTCGCCTAATAAGGTTTTTGAAAATCCTGAAGTCAGACTCACATAAACCTAACTGCCGAATCCCAACTTTGATATTGTCCTTGTCAAGCAGTCGCATCACCACCGACTGCCCATGATTTGTTGGCAGCACACTGACTCGCAAGTCATAGTCTTTACCGTCCTGCGATGTGATTTTAATTCGTCCATCTTGTGGTCGTCGTCGCTCCGCTATATCAAGACGAGAGAGGATTTTAATCCTGGAGAGTATTGCTCCCAATAGACGCCGGGGCGCACTATCCCGGACAACCAACCGTCCATCGACTCTGTACCGGACGCGAATTTCATCCTCAAACGGCTCAATGTGGATATCACTCGCCCCAAGTTTCACGGCTTCTGTGATGATGAGATTAACGAGTTTAACAACTGGCGCTGATGACTCATCCTCCTCTTCCTGGAGTGCTGCCTCCTGCTCGACAGTCGTTTCAGTGAAGTCAATTTCAGTATCAGTAAATTCCTGTGTCAACATGGAGTCGGCACTTTCCCCATCACCAGCGCCATAGTACTTATTTATGCTTTCAACAATCTGATCTCGCATCGCAATTGCCATTTCGACTTCACGATTGAGGATAAACCGAAGTTTCTCCTGCGTGTCGATATCCGAAGGATCACTCGTTGCGACTCGCAACCGCGCACCATCTTCTTGATACGGCATGATTGCATTTTCTCGAGCAACACTTTCGGGAACGAGATCAATAACCGTTTCTGAAACCTCGGTACTGTCGAGATCTACGAAAGGCATTCCATTCGCCTTAGCTAATGCCTTCATTATCTTATTAGGGGGAGCATAACCGAGACGCAACAACTCTTCGTGAAGCAGTTTGCCTGACTCACCGGCAATACGATTTGCTTCATTTAACTGGTCCTCACTGATGACTCCCTTTGAGAGTAGAATATCTGAAAAATCGGATGGCATCTGAACCTTACCCCTGAGGACTTATTGCTGACTGGCTGCAGAAATTTTGCCTTCATGACTCCATTTACCTATCACTATTTGTTCAATCACATGAAGCGTGTGTGAATGAGCAGCATGAGTCATGATTAGAGTGTGATGGGAACTCATTGAAGGACTGGTCTGACTGGAGGGAAACTTCCAATATCCATTCTAAAGAATATCACGTTTTTCTTGGCTTCTGTCCTCGGAACAGGAATTTGGTCTAAAAAATCTTGTCTGCTTGATCAACTTGCACTTCTCCACAAACATCGACCCCTAAAACAGGGGCTGAAATTGGCTTCCACTCTCATAAACTCTTCTGGTGAAGCATAGCCGGCGACACAGCCCGTGTGTCCCAAGATTCTTCTGTTTCATGGAATCCAAATCGTTCGGGAAGACTCTCTACCGCCAATTGGTCATCTGATTCAACAAGCAGACGACTCTTGCCGGGAGCAATTTCGACAAGAGCTTTGAGTAATAAATTTATTTCAGCCAATCGTGTATGAAAAAACTTCCATGGTGGTGATACAAAAATAATCCATGGGCTCTCGGCTGGTAGCGGCGGCATCCTGCGCGACCATAGCAAGACATCTCCTGGTATTACCTCCACACGATTAACAAGATCAAGCTCTCGACTACTACGACGCAAACAATCTGCTGTCGGAAAATGCCGTTCAGCAAAGATTGCTTGCTGTGCTCCGCGACTCAGTGCTTCAAAACCGAGAGCTCCTGTGCCCGCAAAGAGATCGACTACTGTTGCACCACGAACAGCAGTGCCCAGTAAGTCGAACGCCATCTCCCGAACGCGGTCTTTCATTGGCCTCGTTGGCCCTCCCGGCCGAAACGCCAACCGACGCCCCTTCAGATCACCTCCTATAATCCGCGGAGGACTCACCGCCTCTGCTTTTACTTCAGCGTTACCTCGACGCTTCTTCGTACGAAACGCTGCGGTTTCATGTTTGGCGTGCTTTGTTTTGGGTGTCATCTATGTACTTTCAGAGTTCGTCCTCAAAAATTCACAATAAAATTCATACCAATCGAATATGTCATGACATGGTATCGTAGAATAAGAACTTCTGAGCCTATATATCGTCACTGATTCAAAAGTTCAGTGCAAGACTATCGCAATGACACGAAGGAGAAAAAACCGTGCAAAAACGTTTCCAATTACCGTTGCTGATAGCGGGGGTTCTTTATTCGTCGCTCACATCCAACCTGCCACAACTCGTCGCAGAGCCTCCTGCCCAAACGAAAAAAGGTGAAACGAATGTTTCTCTTAAACAAACTGATTCTGATTTCATTCAGGCCCAAGAAGAACTCAAAAAACTCGTTGGTGAACTGACGGAACTTCAGGCCGAATACCAACAGCCTAATGCAGACAAAATTTCAATAGAAAATAAATTTAATACCACACGAGACAACGCACGCAAGGCGGCTCTTGCACTAGAGCAAAGCGCTTCGGCTGCTGTTCTTGCAAACCCAGAAAATGCCGACGCGTGTGCTGTCGTAAGAGATGTGCTTCAGTCTGCACTGCAAGCAGATAACCCAAAAAAGACACTGTCACTCGTACAAACACTCGACGATGTAGGCAAAGCGAATGAAGAGTTGCTTCTGACTGGTGCTACTGCGGCAATGATAACTTCGGAACTTGATCTCGCAGAGAAATTCCTGAAGGCTGCAGAAGAAGCTGGCGTAAGTGCGGATAAAATTGCCTCACTTCAAAAGGCAATTGATCACGAACGTCCAAAAGTTGATTCCGAAATGGCTGCCCGGGCAGCCGAAGAGAAAGCCGATGACTTACCCAGAGTAAAAATTGAAACAACAAAAGGTACAATCATTGTTGAGCTTTTTGAAAACGAAGCACCAAATACAGTTGCGAACTTCATAAGTCTTGTAGAAAGTCACTTTTATGATGGCACACCGTTCCATCGTGTTATTCCTCAATTCATGGCACAGGGAGGCGACCCAACTGGCACGGGAACAAGTGGCCCCGGGTACACAATCGATTGTGAATGCGAGCTTCCCGATGCACGTAAGCATTTCTTGGGAAGCCTGTCGATGGCACATGCCGGGAAAGATACAGGCGGCTCGCAGTTCTTCCTCACGTTCCGACCAACTGAACACCTCGATGGACGACACACAGTTTTTGGCCGTGTGATTAAAGGTCTCGACATTCTTCCAAAAATTACACGTACGGAAGGGCCACAAGCTCGTCCTACACAAGATAAAATTATTTCTGCTGAGGTCATTCGCAAAAGAGACCATGCGTATGAACCAAAAACAACACAAAAAAGTTAATGTCAGTTCCTCGTCAGCAAATGACCTATTTGAACAGCCAGTTGCTTCACTTCGTACTAAGAAAGACCTTTTTGTGGGCCGATAAGGAGTGTTTTCAATGAGAATGCTATTCACCATCGATCAAGAATCACGGTATTTAATCACCGGCGTAGCCGGCGTAGTTTTACGGGCCGCAGTCGTGTTCCTACTATTGACCTGTAGCAGCCTCACGATGGCAAAGCAAAACAATCAGAACCGAGGAGATCGCATGGACGAAACTTCGAACAAAAACCCGGCGGTTAAGGGGCGTATACCTGATTCCGAGATTCCTAAGACAAATGTGGAATGGAGAAAACGACTCACACCGGAACAATTTGAAATCGCACGTAGGAAGGGAACTGAACGCGCCTTTTCAGGCACATACTGGAACACAAAGACTCCCGGAACATATCGCTGTATCTGCTGCGGCGAACCCCTATTTCGCTCTGGTGAGAAATTTGAAAGTGGATGTGGATGGCCAAGTTTTTATGCACCAATTGATGCGAAAAAAGAGGACACTAAGGGGAACGTTGTTGCCGAACACGAAGACCGTTCACTCGCAGGTATTGCCGGTTTTGGCATACGTACTGAAGTAACTTGTCGCAGGTGTGGAGCCCATCTTGGCCACGTTTTTAATGACGGCCCCCCACCTACCGGACTCCGTTACTGCATCAACTCAGCATCCATCATCCTTGATCCCAAGGTACAGAGCAACGGATCGAAAGACGAGGAAGACACCTCAAAAAGCCGCTAAATTACCAACTTTTTCGTAAAAAAAATGCTTCTTACTCGTTCAACTGCCTTTCTGTGCCAGCTTTCAAAGGCTAGAATAGTATGTTTCGACGAGACCGACGTGTGTCGGTAAAGGAGCACAGCCTTGGCCGACCCGTTTATTAGCCTTACTCACAAACAAGCCATCGAAAAGGCTGACACGCTCATAGAAGCGCTTGGCTGGATTCGCAAGTTCCGCGATACAACCACTGTCATTAAGCTGGGTGGCAGCATCTTGGAACATCCTGACGCACTGCGGCATTTGCTGCTTGATATTGTTTTTATGACCACGTTGGGCATGCGAGTCATCGTCGTACACGGTGGCGGCAAAGCGATATCCCGAGCAATGGATGCCGCCGGCATTTCCCCCAAGTTTGTTCAAGGCAGACGGTACACCGACTCTGCCACACTCGAAATTGTAGAAAAGGTTCTGGCAACCGAGCTCAATCACAAATTAGTTGCAAATATTGAGGAGTTTGGTGGCCGTGCAATGTCACTTAATTTCCTTTCCACGAATGTATTGTTTGGTGAACCTCTCACACTGCTCGATGACAAAGGTGAGCCTATCGACCTTGGTCGGGTTGGTGAAGTGACTGAAGTCGATCGTCTTACGATCGATAATCTTTCATATGCCGGACAAGTGCCAGTCATTCCTTCGATGGCAATGGGCGATGATGGTGAAAAACTTAATATCAATGCTGACACCGCCGCCACTGCAGTAGCAGCTGCGGTCGGTGCTGAAAAACTTGTTATTCTCAGTGATATCCCGGGAGTCCTGAAAGACATGGACATTCCCGAAAGTCTTATTCATTCTCTAACTGCTTCCAAAGCACGAGAACTTATTGGTTCCGGTACAATTGCTGACGGCATGATTCCAAAGATTGAAGGTTGCCTGAGCACTCTTGATCAGGGTGTCAAAAAAATTCACATCATAGATGGTCGTCTTCGTCACTCACTTCTACTTGAGATTTACACAACAAGTGGCGTAGGAACTGAGCTCGTAGCCGATTCGGTTACGGACGCAACTCGCCATCATCCGGAAGTTATCCCAGCCGGATAGACACCCCATTCCTCAATTCCTAAGAGATTTTCATGGCAACAATCGACGCAATGCAATCGACAGATGCCCAAAAACCAGGCCCGGAAACACAAACAGTCATAAAGACGTTTGATCAGTATGTCGTGCCTAATTATCGACGATTTAATGTATGTCTTGTACGCGGAGAGGGCTCACGCGTCTGGGATGCTGATGGACAATCCTATCTTGATTTGTTTCCGGGTTGGGGCTGCAATTTACTGGGGCATTGCCCTGGCCCAGTCGTGCAGGCTGTCCAAAAGCAAATGGAAAAGCTGATTCACGTTCCAAATACTTGGTATATGGAACCTCAGGGAACCTGGGCGAAACTTCTTTCTGATCGGTCTTTCGGCGGACAAGCCTTTTTCTGCAATTCAGGAACCGAAGCGAACGAATCAGCGATCAAACTTGTCCGATTACGGTCTGAGGGAAAACGATACAAGATCATTACATTCCAAGGTGGTTTCCATGGCCGAACCATGGGCAGTGTCTCTGCAACAGCTCAGCCAAAATACCACGAAGGATTAGGCCCGATGGTTGCGGGTTTTCAATTTGCCCCACACGGCGACCTTGACGCTGTTGCGCGTTTAATTGATGAACAAACCGGGGGCATTCTCATTGAGCCCATTCTCGGAGAAGGTGGCATTGTTCCAGCATCTCAGGAATTCCTTAAGGGACTTCGAAAGCTTGCAGACGACAATGACTTATTACTTGTCTTTGATGAAGTTCAATCCGGATGTGGACGAACCGGTAAGTGGTTTGGCTATCAACATACAGACGTTGTTCCTGATGTCATGACACTCGCAAAAAGTCTGTGTGCCGGTATCGCTGGTGGTGCAATGCTCACGACATCCGAACTGGCAAGACATCTCCGCCCCGGAATGCATGCTGCGACTTTTGGCGGCAATCCAATTGCTGCTGTTGCTGGTATCGCCGCAATAGAAATGATTGAAAAACAAGACCTGCTCGGCAATGTCGAAAAGTCTGCTGAACTTTTCCGCAGTCAACTCAATACACTCAAAAGTAAATGTGATTGCATAACCGACATTCGAATTCAAGGAATGATGATCGGCATTGAACTTTCCGTTGATGGCGCTGCGGTAGTACAGGCATGCCTTGAACGGGAACTTCTCGTGAATTGCACCCAAGGCAATGTTATACGGTTGCTTCCAGCAATGACGATAACCGAGGCTGAAGTTGAGGAAGGATGCCAAAAACTTACAGAGGCTATTCTCGACGTTACGAGCAGAAATTAACGCGTTCTCAGCACTCTTATCAACCCAGCTACTCAACCGCACAACATCCGTCCAGAATGAATGGTATTTCAATGCGTCATTTTTTAGTTGTAGAGGATTTAACTCCACAAGAGATTGAGGGAGTCTTTGCGATTTCCCAAGATCTTGAAACAAAGTTCACAGCAGGTGTTCGTGATGCACTATTCCCAGGTCGTGTTCTTGCACTTGTTTTTGAAAAACAGAGCCTGCGTACGCGTGTCAGTTTTCAAACTGCGATGGTACACCTCGGGGGATCAGGGCTCTTTCTCGGAGAGGACACTGGGTTCGCAAGTTCTCGAGAACGTATTGATGATTTCAGTCGAGTGCTTAGTGAATATGTCGATTGTATTGCGTGCCGCTCTAAATCCCACGCGACGATTGAGCAACTAGCTGCTTCATCAAGTGTCCCTGTTATCAACGCCCTCAGCGATTTTAGCCATCCGTGCCAAGCACTTGCAGATCTTTACACTCTTCGCAGGCATATTGGTCGGCTGGAAGGGCTCACATTCACTTTTGTTGGTGATGGAAATAATGTTGCCAGGTCACTCGCAGTAGCTTGTGCTCTGCTTGGAATGCGTTTCATTCTTGCTGCCCCTAAGCAGTATCAATTTGATGAATCTTTCAAGAACCGAGTGACATCGCTGGCTCCCGATGCACAAGTCGAGCAAACCGAGGATCCAACCGCTGCAGTCCAAGACGCGGTTGTTGTCTATACGGACGTATGGGCGAGCATGGGACAGGAAAAAGAACGAGAGGCACGTCAAACCGCTTTTCGACCGTACCAGATAAATAGTAAATTAATGGCAAACTGCCCTAATGCCATCTTTATGCACTGCCTTCCAGCTCGTCGTGGGGAAGAGGTCACCAACGAGGTCATTGACGGAAAGCAAAGTGTTGTGGTCACACAGGCGGCAAACCGAATGCACGTCCAAAAAGGCCTTCTGGCATGGCTTCTTGGCCATCGCTAACGTTCTATTTTTAAAACCGATTCAATCGCTTGCAAAGTTCTTAAAGTATGTTATTTTGAATCATCAAAAAGTTTTTTTTGATTGCCCAAAAACCATCTTGCGTTGTTCTTCACTGTGAAAAATAAGCATTCGACTTCTCGACTCGGTGTACTCAAGAACGGCGTGCTGCTCGCGAAACGCCCTGGCTTCACCCTTATCGAACTTCTTGTTGTTATTGCAATCATTGGTGTCCTTGTTGGAATTCTTCTCCCCGCGGTTCAGCAGGCACGTGAAAGTGCTCGACGAATGCAATGTGGGTCGAATTTGCGACAACTCATGCTTGCGATGCATAGCCACGAATCAGCTCGCCGACAGTTTCCTGCAGGATATCTCTCGGATACGTTACGTCCCGATCGAGACAGTGACACATTGGATGCAGCCCCTGGGACTGGATGGGGACTTCAGCTGGCTCCTTATCTTGAGGAGGCGACCCTAGCAGATAATTTTGCAAGCGTGAGTGATCCAAACCAAGGAGTACTTCATACAGGCAACCGAAGCCTCGTAGCTCAACAATTTCAATTCTTTCTATGTCCTTCTTCCGCCGGGGACCAAGAACCTTTCGTGGTCAAAGACATTGACGGAAGTCCACTTGCGTCTGGAATTGAACTTGGACGCTCACACTATGTTGCGAATGCTGGACATGAGGAACCCTGGGGAATGTTTCCGGCATCTTCTTCCTGGGACGCAATTGCGAACGGACCTTTCTACAGAAATTCTGCCACTCGTAATAAGAGTGTGACCGATGGTATGTCAACTACTGTTTTTCTTGGCGAGCACACCTCAAACTTATCTGAAAAGGCTTGGGCAGGTGTTGTACCGGGTGGAGCGAGTCATCCAACACAAAAGTTTGCCACCAGCATTGGAACGTCAGCAGACTACGCTGCAACACTCGTTCTTGTACACAGCGGACCTGCTGCTGCTGAAACTACTCTCTACGGATATGAAGTAATTCATCCACCAAACAGTCCGGCAAGTCATGTTTGTCAGATGTACTCAGACCATCCGGGAGGGGCAAATGTTGCAAACGGTGATGGCTCAGTCCGTTTTGTTTCGGAGTTCATCAATCAAGATGTCTGGCGATACGTCTCCAGTATGGCCGGTGGTGAAGTGGTCACGTCAGGAGCGTGGTAATGACGACGAGGGCATTGCCTCATTTATGGCTGACCGTCGCAACCCTCATGCTCGTTTTTTTGGTCAGCTGTAGAAGACCGTACCCACAGCTTCCCAGGGAACAGCTCAACCTTATCCAGGGCATCAGAACGGCAGCAAATACCCGAAGTAAACAACGGGTTGATGCTGTCAAACAAGTAATTAAAAAGTCTATTGCAGCCGGTGAGATTCCTCCTGAGACACAACAGATTCTTGAAGATCTTTTGAAAGACTGCTCCAACGAAAACTACAATAAAGCCGAAAAAAAATGTGTCCTTCTACTGAAAGACCAACTCCGGCAGTGAATCCAACATCGTAAGGAAGATAGGGGATTTACGGCTTTGGTAGGGAACTTTTCGGTAGTTCTGTTTCAGTGCACGTGTCGACAACGATCTTCAAGAGGGGTAGCGGTTTATTAAGCCGCACCATCTATGTGGAGTGGCTGCAATGACGACATGGAAGGTGCGGAAATTAGCAGCCCTGTTTCTCGTACTCTTCATGATGACAGGGCTGTTCTCTCCTGCTGTTGAGGCGCAACCGCCGCCACAATCTGACATACAGCCAGAGGACACCCGAGAGGCCTGGGAGCGAACTGACTACGGAAGTGGTCCAGATCGCCGTCTTGATTTACCCAACTTAACCGAGAAAGACATCTACCTTTACGGATGGATTGAATATGGCATAGGCGCGAATAACTGGGGCACACCGTTCAACGGGCCAGTTACACTTGGAGATAGAAGTTGGCAAGGCCAACTCAATCAGCTGTATTTCGTTGGAGAGCGCGAAACTGACGGATCACTGGGTTGGGATCTAGGCGGCCGGGTAGATATTTTGTTTGGGACAGACTTTTTCTACACCACAGCACTGGGTCTTGACGCGTACCCACTCCAACCACTTGGGATTGAAAATATTGCATCATGGGGAATTTCAAAAGACTATGGATTTGCTCTCCCGCAATTCTATGCCGATATTGCGTACCATGACATTAGCCTTCGATTCGGACATTTCTACAGCATCTTGGGATTCGAAGAAGTTCCTGCAATAGGCAACTTTTTTTATTCACACTCTTTCTCCATGCAATTTTCACCGTTTACGTTCACCGGCTTTCTCGGTTCGTGGCAACCGAATGAACAAACAACTATTTTTGGAGGTATTACAACAGGCTGGAATAACTTTTTTGACGGCCAGCCAACAACTGGAGCATTCCGGATTCTTAATCCTGACTATCCAGGTGCAAGTGATACCTCAAGCTTTCTTGGTGGGATTAATATTGAAAGTAGTGACAAAACACAAACTCTTTCAATTATGACAACAAGCGGCAATGAAATTTCAACGATTAATAGGAACCCTGCAAACGGTTCACTCGTTGGCAATCGAACATTGGTGAGTACGGTTTATACCAATCGTCTGACTGACCGACTTATCTACGTCTTCCAGAACGATAATGCGTGGCAGTTTCATGCGAATGTCAGTCCAGGAAATGTTGGCCAACAAACAGGAACAGCTCAATGGTATTCATTTGCCAATTACTTATTCTGGGAATTCAGTCCTCAGTGGCAAGGTGGTGTTCGCCTTGAATACTTCCGTGATAATAACGGGTACATAATTTCTGCCCCACTCCGCAACGAGAGCCAATTGAACAATCCAGGTTATTGGGCAGACGGATTCGCTGGCACCTTCTGGGAACTGACGTTCGGCCTCAACTGGTATCCGAATAATAACTGGGTGATACGGCCTGAGATTCGATACGACTGGTTTTCACCAAATGCTTCTACAACACCTCGTCCTTACGGCAAGCCACTGGGCCAAGGCATCGGGACAGGCGGTAATCAACTTGCACAATTCTACGCAGGCATTGATGTCATCTGGCAGTTCTAATTGGAACAGGTAAAAGGTGAACTAATCCCACCACCAATTTTCAACAGAGATTGACAGGCTATCGTACTCATCCTGGAGTTTGCCAGTCTCATCTATCTGCAGGTTCCCTTGTGTGAAAGATTCTCGTGCAGTGATAACAACACCACCACCAATTGGTGTGAGTAGCCGACTACCACGTCGAACTGCATTCACCGCACAATCTATTTTTTGCGGGGCCACAAAGCGTTCGATCGAATATGCCGACTCATCAAGGAAAACATCTGCAGACCAGCCTGCACTTTCGTATGAGCCATGTTCCTGGAGATATGCTGCCACGATCGCCAGATCTATTAAGGTTTTTAATTGAGCATAGACCGGATGTTGTCTGGCAATCTGAGGATATTTCAGCGTGAACGCTTGCGTAAAAAGCTTACTCGCGCGACTTGGCTGCTGGGCACTCATCCTTCGACCATCCGGAAGGACCATCTCGTCAGCCCCAATAAGTTTCACGCCTTTACCAACAAGTTCAATTGCCAGGTCATCTTCACTTACCTTGAGGCATTCATAATTCGGTGTGAAGAACCATCGCTGCAATGCATTTTTGGCAACACTTCCCGGAGATGTAAGGTCTATCCACGTACTCATTCTTACCGGTGGTTTTTCTAAACCAATGCCAATGAGCTTCATACGATAGTCTGCTTCAACCAGGACCTGTGCGAAATGAGTATGGGGTGAGACGCCTTGTACCGAAACTGTCTGGGGTCCAAGGGACTCGCGCAGACCACGAACAATATCTCCATCAGTACCTTGTGGGTTTACAGTCCCAACTCTTTTCAGATAACTCTGCATGCGGGCCAATCCTTCTTGCGTCGGATCGATCGAGCAGCCAACGAGTTGATCCGATGGCTGCCCTGGTGGAAAAACTCGCATGGCAGCAGCCAAGTCTTCCAATTGCACAATTGGGGTTTCAGATTCAACCCCGATCGGTCGTCCGAACGAGTCTTCCGCCCACGGCTCTGCAGGACCTGCAAGAACTACTTCACCCGGGCTATCAGAGGTTGCTGGATAGACGAAGACATAACGTATCTGGGTGAGACCAGCGAGGTTGGTCATTTCATCTGACAATGCACCGCCTGATTCAAGGGTTGCGGCAAGAGCTGTTTCGAGGCGTCCTAGTGCGACCTTACGTAACTTAGAAGGACGCCGAAGATTTCTAGGGAGTTGCTCAACACTGGAACGCTGGCGAATTTTGCTGAGGTTGGAGTCTGACATGGTCAAAACCCGCAAAACTCCTTGTGGATCAACAACAACACCTGAACCGCCGGCCTGACTGCCTGTGCCACCGCCACCTTGCTGTCCACCTTGCTGTCCGCCGCCACCCATGCCACCTTGCTGTCCGCCGCCACCCATGCCACCTTGCTGTCCGCCACCACCCATGCCACCACCCATGCCCTGAGCGATTGCTGACGAAGAAAATGCCACCGCACAGATCATTGCACAAGCCAAACATAGGCTAGTCATTGGAAGTGACATCTGTGACATAAAGCGGATTGAATTTCGCATGAAAGAATCCCTCTTAGGGGAATGAAGTGGTATGTTTTTTTGTCATGTAGGACTGGAAAGAGGCGCACTCTCCCTCATAACGAAGATTAGTCAGCATCAAAGCTCAGAGCAATGCGAGCTTTTTGCAAGAAAACAGCGTATTTTAGGGGCAGATTCGCTTTGCAGGCACAAATAGAAGTAGCAATCGAACCCGGGACGAGCTTCTCTGTTCTTAATATGCCCACACGAATCAGTCCGCAAACTCAGGAAGACTGGAATGCTCGTCGCTTTTTGGAATTTCGATTATCCTGCCGCCCACCAGAAAGAGAAGTCTGCACACGGACTGCCCCGGCCCCAAGCAAACCTTCAATTTCATCAAGCAATTCCCCCGACCACTTCACTTTCTGACCATCTACATCGAGTAATGCTCGGCTTCCATCGAGCAATTCAATGATCATTCGAACTGGCGTCTCACCTGCATGCCGAGCAAGGAGTTCTTTAAGACGATCAAGAACGACGCTGTCATGTCTTCCTTCAGATATTTTGAGATGCATACATTTGATCGGGCGACTCCAGATACTTGAGATTGGAATGATGTCGTTGATAATAAGATTTGTTTCCTCGCTTCCTGCCCGTCGATCTACTGTTCCCGAAACAACAACAACCGCATCTTGCGAAAGAAAATCACCGAGCCTAGCGTACTCTTCAGGCCAACAGATACTTCGAACAAGACCCTGCATATCTTCGAGATCAAACATACCGTAGCGGGTAAACGTTGACCCAGGCCTTGGCTGCTTCGTGTTCGACAACTTCAGTGAGCCAATAAGACCACCCATTACCACCTCGGCTCGTGGCTGAGCATTACCTACATCCAATGAACCGTGCGTACAGACAGTTTGCAATATTGACTTATATTCAGCCAATGGATGGCTGTGGACATAGTACCCCAAGACCTCTTTCTCAAAGGATCGCATCTCGAGATCTGTGAGTGGGGGAACGTCCGGAAGGACTGCGGCAGGCTCCTGCTCTGGTTCAGATTCTTCAAACGCTGCAAACAAATTCTTCTGCCCACTGCGGCGGTCCGCGAGCCTGGCAGCACCAGCAGCAACAGCTCGTTCAATACCAGCAAATAACGCCCCTCGATGTTCTTGTTCGCCAAGCAGACTATCCAGTGCTCCTGCCTTCGTCAGGTTCTCGAGGGCTGTCTTGTTCACTACAGAACCATCGACTCTTCCGCAAAGGTCAAAAAGATCACGATACGCACCGTGGACTACCCGTTCATGAACAATCGCCTCTGCCGCCTGCTTTCCGCACCCTTTGATGGCACATAGCCCAAAGAGAATAGTGCCATTGTAAGCTGAAAATTCAGCTTCGGAAGCATTCACGTCTGGCGGCTCAACGGTGATCTCCATTCGTCGACAATCCTCGAGGTGCTCCACGACCGAATCCTTCTTTTTGAAGTTTCGACCTGGAATATCACCTGTGAGCAAAGCGGCCATGAACTCGGTTGGATAATGCGTTTTGAGGTACGCCGTTTGCCAGGCAAGCAGTGCATAAGCCGTGGAATGACTTTTATTAAATCCGTACCCAGCAAATTTTTCAATGAGCCCGAAAAGAGTAGAGGCTTCGGCTTTTGAAAAACCTTTCTCCTCGGCCCCCATAATAAATTGCTCACGAAATGCGGCAATGGTCTCATGCTTCTTCTTGCTGATTGCCTTGATACATGTGTATGCACTTGACAACTCAATACCACCAAGACGTTCCAGAATTCGCATCACCTGCTCTTGGTAAACCATGACGCCATGGGTTTCTTCAAGAACATCTTTCATGACCGGATGCGGGTACTCTGCCTGCTGACGCCCATGCTTAACTGCAACGTAATCATCGACCATACCCCCTTCGAGAGGACCCGGTCGATAGAGCGCATTGACTGCAACAATGTCTAGAAAGTGGTCTGGCTTCATTCGTTGAAGGAGATCTCGAATACCACCACTTTCTAACTGAAAGATACCTTTTGTCTCACCGCGACAAAGAAGAGCAAAGGTATCAGCATCATCCAAAGGAAACGCTAACGGGTCCAGATTTTCCCCACGTGTTCGCTCAATAATCTCAAGAGTCTTCGTAACAATTGTGAGGTAGCGAAGGCCGAGAAAATCCATCTTCATCAAGCCAGCCCGCTCAACATCCCCCATCGACCATTGCGTAATGACTTCTTCTTTTCCAGTAACTCTTTGAAGTGGTACATATTCGGACAATGGCTGATCCGCGATGACAACTGCCGCTGCATGCGTACCGACATTTCGGGCAAGTCCCTCAATCCGACTAGCTAGATCCACCAATTCCTGAACTTGGGCATCGGCATCACATGCGTCAGCCAACTGTGAGCCTGGAACGGTCGCCTCTGCAAGTGAAATACCAAGTTGATCTGGTACAAGTGAAATAATCTTGTCTACCTGGGGTATAGACATACCTAATGCCCGACCCACATCTCGAATAGCTGCTCGAGCAGCTAGCGTTCCAAACGTTCCTATCTGGGCAACATTTGCTTCTCCATACTTCTGCTTGACATAGTCAATAACCTCACCACGTCTCTCCTTGCAGAAATCGATATCAATATCAGGAGCTTCGAGACGACTGACGTCTAGGAAACGCTCAAAGAGCAAGTCGTACTCCAACGGACATACATGAGAAAGGTAAAGCGAGTAAGCAACAAGTGAACCGACGCCACTCCCCCTTGCTGAGGCGGGAATACCTCTTTCTCGAGCATGACGAACAAAGTCCCAACAAATCAGAAAATAGCTCGCGAATCCGAGTGTATTGATAACATCGAGTTCTCGATCCAAGCGGGCTAAAACGTCAGAATGAAGATCGCCGCCCGGTGCGTCGAGCCATCGCTTTTCTACCGTTGTATAGCGAGATCGTAGACCCTCTAAACAGAGCCGCCTCAATTCATCAGCCGCTGTTCTTCCTGACGGAAGATCAAAGCCCGGAAAATGACGCTTCCCAAGCTCAAGTTCTATAGAGACAGAATCAGCAATTTCCTGACTCCTTCCAACAGCACCGTTTACCCACTGCCTGTCCTGATCTGAGAACGCTTCGTACATTTCGGAAGGACTCTTCAGATAAAACTCTGTTGTGTCCATTCTCATCCGTGAAGCATCGTTTCGAAATCGACCAGTGTTGACACAAAGCAGAATATCTTGAGCTTCAGCATCTTCACGATTTACGTAGTGGCAATCGCAGGTGGCAACGGGAGGAATACCCATTTCATTCGAAAGATCGATTGCGGCTGCAGTGACCTGCCGCTGTAAGTCCAACCCATTATCCTGAACCTCAATAAAATAACGGTCACCAAAAATCTTCTGAAACCAACTCGCTACCTGACGACCCTGATTAAGTGAGTCGTTTTGCTCACGAGAAGAACCAATAAGTGCACGACTAAACTCACTCGAAAGACACCCAGAAAGACAGACCAAACCCTCTGAATGAGCTGCAAGGATCTCACGATCAATTCGGGGCTTAAAATAAAATCCTTCGAGGGACGCCTTGGTTGCAAGTTTTAAAAGATTTGCAAAACCAGTTCGGTTTTGAGCAAGGAGCGTTAAATGATAACTCGCCTCTTTCTGGCTGCCTGCATCTTTTTGAAAACGGCTGCCAGGGGCTATGTATGCCTCGTAACCAATAATTGGATTCAAGCCCACGTTTTTGGCTTTGCTATAAAACTCAAGGGCTCCGTGCAAGTTCCCATGGTCGGTAAGCGCCAAAGAATTCATCCCCAATTCACTCGCACGATGAACAAGCCGGTCGATAGAACTCGCACCATCAAGCAAACTGTAATGGCTATGACAGTGGAGATGGGTGAATGATTTGGATGTATCTGCTTCCATCAGCGTGCTCTTCCATGGGCGTCGCAAAGGGGGTTATCTACGCTACATATTCCTGAAACATCACTCAGTCCGACGAGGGCTCACCGATCTGCCTCAACATCTCTGCAAGGCTTGCCTGTAAGTCAAGCAGTCCCTGCCAGGGTGCAAAATCTATTTCAACCTTTTCATGACCCGGACGCATCACAGCTCCTTCCATCGTCTCCCGTAGTATGGCTTGGGCATAATCAAGGAGCTCACATAACTCGGCTGACTGAGCAGGACTTAACTGTTCGGGCATCGGTGGCGGGCCACCGGGAAGAAGTGGCAGTTTCACATCACCAAGGTCCTCAATAATATCCGATTGATGCTTCGAGGCACGCTCAAGCCGCTCTTGCATGGCGCGGGCACGGTCTTGTTCATCAGCTGGCATTTTTGAGGCGATATCAGCAATTCGCCGATCTATGTCACTGTGTGACCCCATCAACAACACCGATCGCCCGAGGGCTATCATGTCACCATCTCGCACGATACGAACATGAATTTCTTCACCATTGACCTTCGTTCCGTTCGTGCTGTCCAGATCTGTCAAGACTATTTTTGAGTGATCGGCTTGGAGCTTCAAATGATACCGACTGATTCGCTCGTCATTCAGCTGGATTGTATTCCCTTCCTCCCGGCCTATTGTTACCGGCGTAGAAACTTCATCGTAAACCTTTCCTCGATCAGCACCGTGGAGCACTCGAAGAGTAACATTGGACATGGCAAAAGTGCTATTGGAAAGTGAGTACACGACCCAGTAAAGCGGATACGAATTGACGAATATGTATCGTGTCCCACAAATCGGGTTCGGTCAACTTAACCCCCAAAACGATGCCAAACGGAGTCAGTCTTGAAACTCTGGGCTAGCCCATCGCAGATCGAGACAACGGTTGGTACACTATGTCTCGCGCGTCCGTAGCTCAATTGGATAGAGCATCGGTCTTCGGAACCGAGGGTTGGGGGTTCGAATCCCTCCGGGCGTACTGCTTCCACCTGCAGCACCTCTATAAGAGGACGATCTGAAGCCTGCTATAAAATCACTCAGGCATTGCTCTTACTTGAAGCTCATTCTTCATCGAGTCCGTCAAGAACAGTTTTAAGACGGCCCTCAGTGTCAAAGAATTCAATTCTTCCCAAGGCCTCGTCTGGCCGTGTCCCTATAGCCACAGTGTTTTCGCCGGCTGCATCCTTCACTTCTATGCGGCCCCCACCACCATCTACCACTCGGCCCATGTGTAACAACACGGTTCCATCATCAGATTCAATAAGAATCTCACGGCACCGAACCGTAGAAGATGAGAGCAATTCGGTTCGTATTTCCAACTGTGACTCTTCCCCCGGACGCATTGCCAGTCCGATTGCAAGAAGGAGAAGCGGGTACACCGTCCAACGTTCGCGGCTTGTCATGATTTCCTCTGTGTTCAGACTACGTACTCAATCACCATGAATTTTTCGTAACCGTCCAGACAGCCTGAGAATGAGTTGAACTCGCTCAAAGACATCGAGCCAGTCGCCCACTACTGCCTGAAGAGATTCGTTGCTCTGAGGAACAATTCCTGTTGAGCAACTCAACCCTGCGTGTTGGGCCATTGCAAGTCGATAGGCTGACAGAGTCCGGTCACCGTGCGTGACTATTGGAAAGAAGTCTTCGCTTAAAAAAAGTGCGACAGGCACGCGCTGTCCACCACAAACAGTCAGATGGGCAGCTATTTCAGGCTGTGCGTCGCGATCTAAGAATCGCAGGTCAATACACGGGGCAATTTCTGAGAAGCGTAAAAAGATCGGACACTGGCTTACACAATCACCACACCACGCTCCAGCTAAAACCATAACTGGCATTTTACGGACAAATTCTTTGAGCACTTTTTCATGCTCTGGAACAAGAGAGATTTGCGACCGAGAGGCTTCCCATTTTGCTTGCTGCTCCGGAGTTGCATGGTGTTGAAGGAATGCTTCGTAAGACAGAGCCTTGTTGAAAGCAGACTGCCAAGCATCTTGCGTCGGGGGACTCCCCGAATCAGAGATAATGGACCGAGGAGACATGATTGGTTGACTAGGTGACATAGGAAATATCCTTTCATAAACAAATCTATTTCTATCAATTTTCACCATTGTAAACGGATAATGGAAGATCGTAATGCTTTTGTGAATTACCTTCTCTCGGTTCCCACAGCCGATACGTGCATCCACAAAAATCACTCTTGACCCATGAAACGGTGAGTATTTAACGTCCTTCCATCTGGAATGAAGATGGAATTGCAGAGGAATCGCAATTTATGTCTGAACCATGTGTTCGGATCGGTGCTCGAGGCCGTTTGAATACGCATTCCTAAACGACCAATCGCTCCCGGAAATGGCTCAGGTTCTCCGCCCCCCTGGACCCTAAGCCTTTCCGGGGGCCTTTTCTTTGGCAATTGGCCCTTGCTACACCACTGTCTGTCATAACCGCCTCGCGACAGACCGTTACACTAGTTAAGTCACGAGAATCTCAAGTCAAGAGAAACCTTTTCTCGTGTGCGGTTCGTCCTGAACACCTTCACCATGAAGAACTCAACATTGTTAAATAATGGCTGACACATCTCCAAATCATTCTGATACAAGCAAAATCCCTCGATCCAATCCCCCAGGTTCGAAGATCCTCATACGTTGGATCTTCGGAGGCCTTACTGTCTGGGGAATTGCGCAGGCCATAGGCGCCTATTCTTTGAACCATGATCCTAGGCGTCCCTTGATCGTTCTTGGCTGTATGGCAGCGTTTCTTGGGTTTTGGCTCGTGCTTCTTGTTATGTGGCAAAAACGGCAACGGCAGAATTCCATACATTCAGATGAGTAGAACACCTTTATCGAAAACACTCTTGTTTTCTTGAAGGGAATATCACTTCCATTTGAGGATCTGCCACGTGGCCTGCGCACAAGAATAATCCGAACTCTTCCTCTGCATCAAAATCACAACCTTCGGTACTCTGCAAGCTTCGGACCGGCAGGCGACCTGTCATGGAACGGGTTTCTGATTCTGAAGGCCTATCCATTGGCCAGTATTTAATTAGTCGACTCGCAGACGACAGGTTGCTCCTGTTGTTTCCATTTTGTTCGCTCTTATGCCACTACTGGAGACATCCATCCGAAACTCTCGTTCCGAGACAAAATATGTGATTTCTCTAAGTGCTGGCGGCACATCAAACGTGATTGGGTTTTGGAATTCCTGGTCTTGCATTCGACCAAAAACAATTAGCCCTCGGGACTGACGACAAATGGTTCGTACTGCATCCTTTAGTCGTTTTTGTGAACCATGGTAGTACTTTGGGTCGATGAGTCTCGCGTACGTATCCGCCCCCAACACAAAAGTCGACTCTGGGAAAACATGAACTTTCTCGATAAAAGTTGCTGCCCGTGAAAGCCAAAGCGTCTTCCCTTTGAATTGCTCTACTCTTCGTGAGACCTCGATATAGTCCAACATCGGCTTATCCACATTCGTCACAGACAATTCCCATTCGACGGGCCGTTCTGCGATTTCCTCGGCAATGCGGGCCATCGCAAGATGACCCTTATGGAGTGGTGCAAATGACCCGCTAAAAATAAGTCGATTGTTCATTTGCACAGAACTCTGCCCCGTCTGCGCACCACCGTTTATTTCAATTGGTATCGCAACTTCCTCAGAACTAAATAATTTTTGCCAACCAACTGGTGGCTTGTATTCGTCACGAACAATTTTTTCCTCTGGCAAAAGGAGTAACTCCAATTCCTTTCGCCACGGATGATCTGTCTTTTCCGTAATAGCACTGACCAAGACGTCCAGACATAGCAATGCCGCAACATGCTCTTCTTCTAATCTGCTCCTTGCATTCTTGGTCAGTTGCACTGTTGCAGTAACCGTTCCTTGAACCTGGTGCGCTGCGGCATGCACCCTGTGCTGACCCATTTTTGGCTTCTCTGATCGCAAGCTCGCTGTTACGGCGACACCCACATTGTTTTGACCCTGACTAGAAAGGTGGATACTGCGCTGCCAGCCAGCAACTGCCAACTGCCTCGCTGTACGGTCGCTGCAGTACGCCTCAGGATGACTACCTAAGACGTCTGCGACAGCTGACTTCGCATATGGCACAAGGACTTCGAGCATCACATTGCTAGCCCCACCCTGCGAGAGCAGCTGAGGAATAACCTGAGTGCCACCTCCTGAAGCAACCAATACAATCTGTGCGCCGGAATGTTTTAATAATTCGATCAGAGAGGCCGGGAGAGAAGACGCCATGGGAAACCGTTGAAATTGTTACTGGAAAATCCAATTCAGGAACGACCACACTCAACAACCTAGTTTGCCCCCTTCGCCAGCCCTTAAAAGGGAGCCCCGCTTTGAACGCTATTCAAACAGCAAAACCAAAAATAAGTCCGACATTTTCACTCGTTTTTTGGCGGAGAAAGCATGGGCATGCCGATACCAGAATATGAAGACAGAAGAATGGGGGCAGATCTCTCGCGGCAGAAAAATGCTATACCGAAACGTTCACGTACGAATACTTCTCAGTTGTACCAGCGCTTCCATAGGCTTTCTTATTTGGAGTGTCGCCAGTCAGGCTCAAGATACCGAGAACCTCCGTCAAACAACATTTTCTAGTTCGATACAGCAAACCGCCAATCCTAATCAAACTGATTTTGAAGTTTCGGCAGATGCAACTGCTGAATCACTTCTCAATGAACTTGTGCCGCGTCGTAGTGACACGCTGTCGGATTGGCATCCGCAATCTGACAGACTGTATCAGTGTGGAGAACCTCGGATCCTTTGCCCAATTATTCCACCGCCACCGTGCCATCCAACTCAACCACCATTTCATTTTGATCTTATCGGCGACATCGGCACACCAACGGGCGGGCCGCTTTACAACGGCCCATGCTGTCCACGGGCCGGCAGTCGTGACGACTACCGCTGGCCGGTCGCCAGACGTATTCACGACACTTTTGTCGATTACTTCTACTCCCCAAACTACTGGCCAAAATAAACGTTTGACAAGTACTTACTGTTTCACAACAGTTGAGACGTAATTATAAAAGTACCTGCCATCATTCATACCAAAGGAGTCTCATTGTGCGCGTTGCCATAATTGGTATTGGCGCGATAGCGGAGATACATGCCCGCGCCCTAGCTGACATACCTTCCGTAGAACTCGTTTCGGCTTGCTGTCGCACAGAGGAAAAAGGGCTACACTTTGCTGAACAACATGGTTGTTCCTGGTATCCCGATCCATCGCGTATGATTCGTCGGGAAAAGCCTGACGTAGTGACGATTGCAACTCCTTCCGGCGCCCACCTTGATGTGGCACTCAAAGCAATACGGAAGGGAGTTCACGTTCTTTGTGAAAAACCGCTTGAAATCACTACTCGGCGAATCGATCGAATGATAAAAGCGGCTGAAAAAGCTGGCGTGAGTTTAGGTGCAATCTTTCCCCAAAGATTTAATCCAGTCTTACAGGCTGTTCATACTGCATCAGAAGCTGGCAGATTTGGTGATCTCGCGGTCGCGTCAAGTGCCGTACCGTGGTGGCGAGATGATGCCTACTACGGGCAAGGACGTTGGCAGGGAACGCTCGCACTGGATGGTGGTGGTGCCCTGATGAATCAGTCAATACACGGCGTTGACGCTCTTCAATGGATTGCTGGTGCATCAATGTCCCACCTCCCACCTACCGCCAATCCAATTGAAAGTGTCGCTGCTTTCACTGCTTTGAAATCACATGCACCAGAATCTGTTGAAGTTGAGGACACATGCCTGGCAGTTCTGAAACTCAAGAATGGCGGTCTCGGTCAATTGCTGGCAACAACAAGCCTTTTCCCAGGTCAGCTGCGTCGCTTTATCTTTGGGGGACGTGGAGGAACAGCTGAAATTGAAGAAGAGCAAATCGTGAACTGGCAGTTCCAAGAATCTCATTCTGACGATGACACTATTCGCTCACGTTTTGGTGGCACAAGTGGCACTTCGGGAGGTGCTGCTGATCCAATGGCAATAAATTATTCTTGCCATACTCGGAATTTTTCTGATTTTTTTGACGCTGTATCAGCCGGAATAAAACCAAAGCTAGACGGTCACGAAGGCCGCAAGGCAGTTGCAATCATCGAGGCATGCTATAAATCAGCGTCAACTGGTAAGGTCATAAAGCTTGCTGATTGACGAATTGTGCCTGTACAACTCCTGGAAGTTATCACATGCAGTACGGAATCTGTAATGAGACGTTTGGCAACTGGCCATTAAAGCGTATCTGTGAATTTGCAGCTGATACCGGATACACAGGGATTGAGATCGCGCCGTTCACGCTTGGCGAGAATCCTCATGAGCTTTCATCAAATCAGAGAGGAGATCTGCGTCGCATCATTGCACAAGCTGGTCTTGAATGTATCGGTCTACACTGGCTTCTCGCGAAAACTGATGGGCTCCATGTAACTTCACCCGACGCAGCCACTCGCAGTCGGACTATTTCCTACCTCACCGAATTGGCTCGATTGTGCAGAGACCTTGGAGGAAAGACGCTCGTCTTTGGGTCACCACAGCAACGAAGCCTGGTGGCTGACGTCACTGAACAGGATGCTCATTTATTTCTACAAGAGGTTTTTAGTGCTTTGGTTCCTGTACTCGAAGAAACTGACACAGTCCTTGCCCTGGAACCACTTGCTCCAATTGAGACTGACGTCCTGACCACTGCAGATGAAACTCGACGCTTAATTGATTTAATTGGCTCGCCACATATCAGGCTTCACCTAGACGTGAAGGCTATGGCGTCTGAAGACCAGTCGATACCAGAGATCATTCACGCGAGTGCTGCACACCTGGAACATTTTCACGCAAATGACATCAATCTTCAGGGACCAGGGTTTGGGGCGATCGACTTTGCACCAATATTTCAAGCATTACAGGCAATATCCTATAGCGGATGGGTGAGTGTTGAAGTATTCGATTATGCCCCAGGAGCAGAGCGTCTCGCTCGCGAAAGCATTCAGTACATGCAACAAGTCGAAGCTGACATTGAGTAGCTTTTGGCCCGAACCGTTTTCAGATTCCAAAAAAACGCTCTGTTGATTGCAACATGAGCAGCGTCTTTCCGATGGTACGGCACCACAATTTTTGGTGCCAACTGGCATAACAACTCAGTTCAGTAAACCACTAGAGACTATCAACAGTGCACCCAAAATCAGCTCTGGTTTACTTTTTATACCAATGCAAAACATAGCCCCGTCAGGGACAAGGAAGGGCTCACTCAAACCCTATCGTCTGGTTGCTGTGGACAGGCTTGCGGTGCCGATGGGTCCTCAAACTGCAATGTCGTGTGAGTAATAGCAAATCTCTCGCGCAGTACTGACTGGGCTTCCTTCAGCGAACCTTGCCCGCTTGACTCAGCAATTACCAGATGAGCGGTCAGCATTACCTCTGAGGTACTCATGCCCCACACATGCAGATCATGAATTTCAAGGACACCAGGAACTTCGGACAGTGCATCTGTTAGTTCGTTGATATCTATCCGTCGAGGCACTGCATCCATCGCGAGGCCTACACTCTCAGTAAATAGATCCCACGTACCCCAAACGATAACCACGACAATAATGATGCTGACAAATGGATCGATCCATCCGACACCAGTTACCATGATGGCCACCCCAGCAAGAACTACACCGACTGACACTGCTGCATCAGCCGCCATGTGCAAAAATGCTCCACGGACATTGGCATCTTCCTTGCTACCTCGCATAAAAAGAATTGCTGTCGCAGTGTTTATCACAACACCAATCGCAGCCACAGCAATCATGGTGAACCCGGCAACGGGTGCCGGCTGACTGAGTCGGCCAATGGCCTCCCACAAAATCACCACACAGGCGACCAACAGCAGTATCGCATTCAAAAAGGCTGCGTATATGGTTGCGCGCCGAAGTCCGAAAGTAAATTTTTGGCTAGGCGGCCGGCGGGCTAGAAAACTTGCTCCCCACGCAAGCAAAAGACCTACAACATCACTCGCATTATGGCCGGCGTCAGCAAGAAGGGCTAATGACCCACTGAAAAAACCGAATCCAAGCTCTACCAAGACAAAAAGTAGATTAAGTGTCACACCAATTATCATAGCCCGATCAAAACTATCCGGAGTCATTGCATGAGAATGGTTGTGTGAGTGTTGACAAGACATACTATTCACAATGGTCCAGTGGAATCATCCTGATGATCATGGTTGCTGAGAAAATCATGGTAGAATCATAACCATTTCCAGCATCGTTGTCGTGTTCATTCGCAACGTTGTTCTACTATTGCACTGTTTTTCACAAATGAAAGATTCTCATGAACGAAGTACTACGAGCAGCAGTCATTGGCAGTAGTTCCAGCGGTGGATGGGGACACAATATTGACGAGCTTTTCATAGGTGTGCCCGGCATTCACACGGTCGCCGTAGCCGACGACATGGACACTGGTGTTACTCAAGCACTCAGCCGTCATCGACTCGCTCAGACAACACGTGGGTTCCTTGATTGGCGAAAAATGCTTGCAGATATCAAGCCAGATATAGTTGCGATCTGCTCTCGCAACATCCAGAACCACGCAGAAATGGCGATAGCATCGGCCGAGGCCGGCGTTCGTGGCATTTTCATGGAAAAGCCATTCGTGAAATCTGTCACGGAAGCCGATGCAGTTGTTTCAGCATGTGAAGAATCAAACACCAAGCTCAATCTCGCTCTTGTCAACCGATACTGCCCGACGATTACTGCAATATGGGAATTAATTGCTGATGGAAAACTGGGAACATTACTTGAATTACGCGCACGTGGAAAAGAAGACATCCGCGGCGGAGGTGAGGACTTATGGGTGCTTGGTCCACATGTTCTTGATCTTATGGTGCACTTTGGTGGTGCGCCTCAGTGGTGTAGTGCGACGGTCACAACAAATGGTAGGCCAGTAGCTCCCAATGATTTCATAACGGGCCCGGAAGGACTCCCGATGATAGCCGGTGATTGCATTACTGCCTCTTTCGGTCTTGCTGATGGCCCAACCGGTTTTTTTGCAAGTACTCGTGAAGCTGGACTCAAACAGCCAAATTTTGGTCTCACCTTGCTCGGCACGAAGGGTGAGATACATATTCGCCCTGACTACATCCCACAAGCACACTTCCGTGCTGCTCCTGCCTGGCGCATGAACAGACCGTACCCATGGATACCAATTGGTAACGAAGGCATCTCACCAGATTTAACAGATCAAGGAGTCGATCGATCGGCAGAAAGAGCGTCTTGGGGCCGCCTGGCTGTGACCGATCTCATTGACGCTATTCAGACAGACCGTGAACCCGAAACAGGCATGTTTACGGGCGTCACACTGACAGAGATGAATGAGGCGATCTATGCTTCATCACTGACAGGCCATCGATTGCACTGGCCACTTGACCGCTCACTCTTAAAAAGAACCATTCCTTCTGAACACTCTTAGCCCGTGATTCAGACCAACTATTGCTGGACACTTACCAATAGTGCCTTCACTCGAGACCTCTCGGGTGTGGCTTTTCCAATATTTCTACTCGGGGGGGCTATTGGCTGAACAGCAATGCCATACATAGATGGCTTCACACCTTCGTATTCTGAAGTTGTGTTTAAATCTTGTTTTGAAAGCACAGGCGGACCTAATACAACAGACGCTGGATGAACAAGATCACGACACCAAACATCGTGTGGAATTGCTATCTTACCCCACTCATCAGGCTCAATCCCTCTGGTCAGGACTGCTGTCGTCGACCAACCAACTGAACGTATTTGTATACCAGTATTGACAAAATCCTGAGTAAGCCAGCCCGGAGGACTGTAGCGCGCATCGTAGAAAATATAGACACGACTTGGTTGGGAGATTGAGAATTGCAATTGGAATTCACGTTGAAATCGATGCGTTTGAAACGTCTGAATAAGGTCTGCACCAAGTAGACCTTCGGGGAAATCTTCACTTGGGTCAGCTTCCCACCGAGGTACTTTACGATCACGATAGGCTCGCACGCCATCTCGCATACCACACGGCACAAGACCATAAAACCTTCGAGTTTTTGGAAGTTCGACATTATCTCTGACAGAATGAATAACCGAATCTTTCCGAGCGTGATCAATTCCATGATTTCGAATCTCAACACTATGAAGACGCCGAGGGGCCTGCGTCCCACTCAGTCGAACGGCCTCTCCATCGACCAGGCTCACAGTACCAACTTTTTGTGAACGTAGTTCTACCTGGCCAGACAGAACTGCTACTCGGACTTCCCCGTCCACCGAAGCGTTCACGGCAAACCTTGTCCCAAGGTCTACAACTTCTCCAACCGGAGTGACGACTGTGAAGCCAGCGCCCTCTTCTCCAACATCGACGTCTACTCGCCCTTGGGAAAGGTGGAGTCGCATTGGATGCTCAAATCGAGCCATGAGTGGCGACTGGCATTCCAGCAAAACACCTGATGGCAATCGTAAATCAACTGCCCCCTCCGGCAAAACAAGTGTTCGCAGATTTACTTTATCACCAATCGCGAAAGCATTTGTTCCATCAACGCGGTCAACTTCTACAAGGACTGGCTCCCCAATGGCCGCCGCTTTCCAGACACCACCGGCAATCAAACTAGCAAGAAGTAATGAGCAGGCCAGCGCCAGACTGACTGAATGACCAAGCCACTTTTTGGATTGCGTACCAGAATCACCGTTGTCACACTTCAAACCAGACCGACCAAACGTGCTTCCGAAGATAGCTTCCTGAACACTTCTCACAAAAACAGATTTTGTTTCCTCTGCCTCGATTGCTATTCTTACAGATTCGACAAACGCCCGAGTATCACACCTAGCCTCGTCGAAAAGCATGGCATCAATTCCAAGATGCCTTTCAATTTGCTGCACGCACTGCGGCTGACTTCGTAAATGCTGAATCACGATCTGCTCATCCCCAGGCAGCGGCTCACCATCAACAACTCTGCCCATTGCCTGATTAAAAGAGACTATTTCTTTTGCTTCGACTGGATCGGTTTGTTGTTCCAATTGATGAGGCAGAGAATCATGTTTTTTTTCTGACTTTGTCATTTTTTAATTAGTCTGTCTGCACATACCTGAAGTGCTACAAATCATGCCCCTATGTTTCCTAGTTGCTTCTGAATGCAGTCTGACAAAGCTGCTCGCAAGCGAAATAAAATCTGACTTACGTTATTAGCGTTTGTCTCTTCATCCGCAGCAATAACTCCTAAGGAAAGTTCTTCGAAGTACCGCTGCTGAACAAGCCTTCTACTCCGCTCAGGAAGCTTCTGGAGACACTCACGGAGCGCTGAAACGCGTTGTTCGTGTTGCTCTGCCTGCTCAACCTCAACACTCGGGTGTGTCGATTTCTCATCGGCTCGACTTAGCAAAAACTCGGCAACGTCGTTTGCCAAAACACGCCGTCGACCCTGGCGACGGAGTTCGTTCCGAACAAGATTTCTTGCAATCGTTCTCAACCAGGCACCAAAGTTGGTTCCCCGCTCGAACATTGTGAGTTTCCTATATGCAATTACAAAGGCTTCCTGAGCGATGTCATCGACCGACTCGGGCCTGACACCAAGCATTCGGATAAACCCTTTCAGACCAGATTGCTCGTTCTCAACCTGCTCCATAAACCATTTCGCATTTGTCTTCTTTTTTGCCATACGATCATTATATGTAGTAGCTGGGGTAATATTACAGAAACTTACTGATCCGCTTGCGCCACGAGGAATATCGGCTTTTGAACACCTTGTACCTTTAGGAACCGGTGAAAAATCTCCTGATTGCACCTCTTCGTTCTTACGAATCCAGCGATAGACCACGTTCCAACAGGGTGTGTACTCACAGAAAAAAAGGGCGGTCAGAACGATTGTTCTGACCGCCCCGTTGGGCTCCCCTCAATTGAAGTTTGAGTTAGCCACTTGAGGTTGAAAAATGACTCACAGTGGAAGGGGACCAATTTCTCCATCACCACCGATGACAATTGGATCTGGCAGCGATGAATCAGCCTCAATTTCTGCCAGATCTTCCTCGAGAACCATTGAACGGAACGCTGCTGAAATCAGACTATCAGGAGAGTTTGTGGCATCGTTTGATAGATCCCAGAACATCATGCCTCCCAATCCCATTGCGTCGGCCCACTCTGCTTTTAAGGCAATCGACGTCGTGGTCTCGAATGAACTAAAGATGTCCTGCTCAGCGTTGTACACATAACTTGCTTGAGCATTATCATCCCAGTAGAGTTCCCAACCAGCTCCGGTGTTAATCTGCGACAACAAATCTTTGTAGTCGTAGTTCCCTGCTTCAAAAGTTCCAGGTGCTGCACCGCTAGCGAGCTCGTTGTAACCACCATCACCACCATCAGCGACCCCACTCCAGGCACGGGTATAAAGTGGAGCTCCCAGAACAATTTGTTCTGGAGCAACACCCGCATTCAGGTACGCGTCTACTGCAGTTTCAATGTCATAGCCAACTGGGTCTCCCGTGAAGGCAGCCTGGTGACCTGTCGTATCTTCCCATGTGCCATGGAAGTCGTACGTCATGACGTTGAAGAAATCGACCGAAGGGGCTAGGCCAGCAAGATTGAAATTAGCAATCTTGTCGAGCCCAGCTGGTGAGGCGATAGAGATCTCATATGTCCTGCCAAGTTCACTGCCGAGGTCATCGAGTTTTGCTCGAACATCAGCCATTAGCAGAGCATAGTTTGCTCCATCATTAGGACTGGCAGAATTGCCAGCCTCTCCACCTCCACCGGGATACTCCCAGTCGAAGTCAATTCCATCAAAGACTTGGTATGTCGTGAGGAATTCAACAATCGAATCTGAGAACGTGTCACGGCCAGCCTGAGTGGATGTGACTGTGCTGAAATGATCAGAAAGCGTCCACCCACCAACAGCAATGCTGAGAGTCAGATGAGGATTTGCTTCTTTCAATAAAGCAAGCTGGTTGAAGTTCCCCCAGATTGTCTGCTCACTACGAGGATCTTCTGGTGGATAGTACCACTGGTCAGCTTCACCCGTCACACTTTCTTCAGCACTGAATCGCTTTTCAGTCGCAGCATAGGAATCGAACAGTGTCATCTCACCAGCTGCATTAAGATCAGCAAAAGCATAAATCAGATGCGTCAATTCATCAGCTGGTACATCTGCGAGCTGATAATCCCTACCGTAGATTCCCCACTCAGGGAAATACGCAGCCAGCACCTTATCGTGGCTGGCAATAGGTGATGCGGATGGATCA